>Ga0209810_1000153_pt1 | contig 202839 bp, 200 predicted proteins | sample Coa_R1_7_FD_187159 | JGI IMG/M metagenome (GOLD analysis project Ga0209810, IMG submission 187159) | Surface soil microbial communities from Centralia Pennsylvania, which are recovering from an underground coalmine fire - Coalmine... | ecosystem: Environmental > Terrestrial > Soil >...
GTACCGCCGGTGCCCCGTCGGCAACCGAATCGGTATGAGGAGCCCCTGCCGCTCCCAGGCCCGAAGCCGGTTCGGGTGGACCCCCAGCCGCTTCGCCGCCTGGCCAATGGATAGTAGTTCCATAGCGTGATGATAGCAAGAAGGATGCAATCCAGTCAAGTTCAGTTAGATTTTATGCAGCTGCTGCGAACCTCCTCTCGTAGCGGTGGGGGCGGCCCCTCTCCCCGATTCCGGGCGACACCCCCTCCACCGGAGATGACCCTCTTGGCTGGACGGCCCCGGCGAGAGTTCCCGTGTGGCACGCCTCTCCCTCCGTGGATGCGGGTCGCCGCTGCCATCGTTTTCCCCGATGGTCTGGCGGTTACCTAGGCTAGCATCTCGGCCCGGAGGGACCATGCTCCTCGCCGTCCTATCGATCGTCTACGGCCTCGAGACCGCGCTGTTCGTCCTCGTCTACATCCTCATCCGCGTCCGGCACCGGTTACCCCTCCAGGTGACGGCGACCATCATCGCCCTAGCCGCTCTTGTCCACCTCGCCACCTTCGGATTCCTCATCTGGATGGCCTGGCACATGGACATCGCACAGTAACAGGCCCGGACCCGCGGACGAGACCCCTGCGACCGCGGGCTCACGCCACCCCGGCGCCTCGCCCCCGAGGTGCTCCAGGACCCAGCGGACCGCCCACTCAAGCTGGACGTCCCGGACGCTCGTGGGGTCGAGCGGGACCTCAAAGTCAGGAGGATACCCATGCCCTTCGATCGTCACCCCCCGGCTCGTCTCGATGCGGGCGTAGGCGACGCGGACGGCCGACCCGTCGGACAGCACCTCAAGCGTGGAGTACTCCAGCTCTCCGGCGGTGCGCTCCCCGATCAAGGGGACGCCCCGGTTCTCCCTGAGGGCCGCGGCCGTCAGCTCTCCGTTCGAGGCCGTCCCCAGGTCGATGAGGGCCACCAGGGGCAGCGCGGAGGGGACGATCGTTTCCCCGGCCGTCCGGCCGACCCGAGGGATCCCGTCCCGGCGGATCTCCCGAAAGACGACAGTCCCGGGAGGCAGGAAGAGGCTGATGGTCGCCAGGAATTCGCGGACGAGCCCCCCGCCGTTTTCCCGCAGGTCCACGATGAGGGCGCGCGGGCGGGCCTGAAGGAGGCCGCTGAGGGCCTCCCGGATGGCCCCTGCGGACCCGTCGGGATACCCGTAGAGCTTCAGGTAGCCGATCCCCCCGGGCAGCATCTGGCTCCTCACGACCGGACGGTGGATGGAGGCCCGCACGAGGGCGACCGTGAAGACCTCCGCGCCCCTGCGCACGGTGACGTGCACCGTCGTGCCCGGCGCCCCGATGAGCAAGAGCTGGACCTCCGACGACACGAGGTCGTCGGTCCCGTGCCCGTCCACGGCCAGGAGCACGTCCCCGCGCTGGAACCCGGCCAGCTCGGCGGGGCTCCCCGGGACGATGCTGGAGAACACCCACTGGCCGTGCCGCCGCGCGAAACTGACCCCGATCCCGCTGTAGGACCGCCCGCTGAGGATGGCCTGGAACACCGCCCGCTGCTCGGGGGTGAGGAACGCCGTGTGGGAGCCGCCCACCGCCTTCAGCATCGTGCGGAGACCGGCGTAGAGGAGCTGGCGGTCGGACACCCGTCCGTCCGCCAGGCGCACGGCCGCGTCCAGACGGTCTCCGAAGGCCGTAAGGCTCTGGTTGGCGTCGAGGCCCGCAGGGATCGGCTCGAGGCTCCTCCCGTCGATTCCGGCGAGCGCGAGTTCCCTCCGCAGGCCCTCGACCCCGGCCCGGATGAGGGCGGGCCCGTCCAGGTGGGGATTCCAGTGGTGGGTCTCCACCACGGCGAGGGCCTGGCGGGCAATCTCGAGGTCGGCCGGGGTGGACTGGGCGGGGAGCGCGGCGGCCACGAGCGCCGCCACCACCCACCCCACCGCGAGGAGGCGGAGGAGGTTCCGGGGAGGCCGCCCGTCCCGGGGACGCTCCGCGCGGGGCACACGGACCCCCCACTCCGGATGGATCTGGGAAGGACACACGGCGCACCTCCGACGACTGTCCCGTAGAGAGTTCGGCCCCCGCGGGGAGGGCTCCTGGCCTGGCGGGCGGGAGCGCGGCGGCCCTCGAGGAGCGACCCGGACCGCGTGGGGCAGCTCCGCCGGTACCGGGAGACCCGCGCGCGGGTCCTCGGGAGGACGACGTGGAGATGTTCCGGAAACCGTGGCGCGCCCGGAGGGATTCGAACCCCCGACCCGCTGCTTCGAAGGCAGCCGCTCTGTCCCCTGAGCTACGGGCGCACGCGTCCTGCGCGACCCGGCGCATGGCGCGCCGACGATTGCACGATAACATTCCCCGGTGAGCGGATCAAGACACGGGGGCGCGCGAAGCCGTACCGCTCCCGGCGAGGCACCACGTGCCCTGAGGGGAGACGGGAGTGGAGCGCCGGCAGCGCGATCTCCCGGCACCGCCCCCGGCCGGAGGCCGGGCCTTCTGCGCGCTACTCCTCGCGGCTCACGTGGAGCCACGGGGCCACGCGCTGCTCCAGGTGCCGGAGGGCGGCCGTCAGCCCCACGCCCATGATCATGAGCACCACGATGGGGACAAACAGGCGGTCCATCTTGAAGGTGTTCGCGTACTGGACGATCATGTAGCCCAGCCCGGTGATGGTCGTGTAGAACTCGGCCACCACCATGCCCACCAGCCCGCGGCCGATGGCCAGGCGGATGCCGGCCAGGATGAAGGGCGCCGCCGAGGGGAGGATGATGTCCCGCCACAGCCGCCGCTCGCTGGAGCAGAAGGAGCGGGCCACCTCCAGCAGCCGGGCATCGGTGCTCTTCACGCCCTGGTAGGTATTGATGAGGATCGGGAAGACGCAGAAGAGGAAGACGATGACGATCTTCGCCTTCGTCTGGAACCCCACCCACATGACGATGACCGGGATGAGGGCGACCATGGGCATGGCGTAGAAGGCGTTGATGTACGGGTCGGCCGCGTGCTCGACCGTGGAGCGCCGGCCCATGAGGATGCCGAAGGGGATCCCCACCACGATGGAGGCCAGGAGGCCCAGGGTGAACACCACGAGGCTGCTGGCGAGGTAGTACTGCAGCTCCCCGCTGTGGACGAGGGCTATCCCGGCTGAGGCGACGGCGCTGGGGTACGTGAAGATGGGCGAGTGGAGGAGGCGCCCGTACGCCTCCCACACCCCGATCCCCACGATGACCGAGAGCCACCGGATGGCCGCCGGGGAGAGCACCACCCCCCGCCGGCGCACGCGCACGCCGACGGGCGGACGCCCGACCCGGGCCGTCTCGCTCACTGCGTCTCCCGCCCCCCCACTTCGCTGCGGAGCTGCTGCCAGATGTGGCGGCGCAGCTCCACGAAGCGGGGCATGCCGCGCACGACCTCCGGGTCCCGGGGCCGGGGGATGTCCACGGTGACGACCTCCCTCACGCGCCCGGGCCTGTTGGTCATGACGACGACCCTGTCCCCGAGGATGAGCGCCTCGTCGATGCTGTGGGTGACGAACACGAGCGTGGTCCGCTGGGCCCGCCAGATGCGGAGCAGCTCCTCCTGCATCAGCTCACGGGTCTGGGCGTCCAGCGAGCCGAAGGGCTCGTCCATGAGGAGCACGGCGGGCGACACGGCCAGCGCCCGGGCCAGCCCCACGCGCTGCTGCATGCCCCCCGACAGCTGGTAGGGGTAGCTGGTCTCGAACCCCCTGAGCCCCACGAGGTCGATGTACCGGGGGACCACCTCCCGCACCTCGCGGTCGGGCCGCCCCTGGAGGCGGAGGCCGTAGGCGACGTTCTCGTAGACGGTCTTCCAGGGGAACAGGCCGAAGTGCTGGAAGACCATCGCCACGTCCCGCCGGGGGCCTGTGACCTCCGTGCCGGCGATGAGGACCCGGCCGCTGTCCGGGCGGATGAGGCCGTCCATGATCCGGAGCAGGGTCGTCTTCCCCGCCCCGCTCGGGCCGATGATGCACACCAGCTCGTTGGCGCGGACCTCCACGCTGCAGTCCTCGAGGGCCGCCGTCTGCCCCCCCTGGAAGCGCTTGGAGACGCGCTCGACCACGACCATGGGGCGGGTCGACGAGGACGCGGCCTGGAGAGCCTCGCTGTGGACCCTCGGGGTGTCAGTACCAGCGTGGGTCACCGGTCCACCGTCCCAGCTTCGTCATGGCCGCCCGCAGGAAACTGATGTCCACCACCTGCTCGTAGGTCGGCTTCTCGCCCGCGGGAATGTTGCCCACGCGGACCTCGGTGTCGAGCCCCTCCTCCACCAGATCCCGGTGGAGCCCCTCGTTCACGGGCCACATCCCGCGGCGCACGTAGTCGTCGTAGGCGCGCGCCAGGGCGTCTCGGTCCTCCTTGGTGTACTTGACCGCGATGTCGATGGTCTGCTGCCGGTGCTGGTAGATGTACCGGTTCGCCTCCACGAGGGCCATCACGGCGTCCCGGACCAGCGTCGGGTCGCTCCGGACGAGGTCCCCCGTGACCACGTAGGCCGCGTACCACCCCTTGGGGAGGAGGTCGGCGAGGTTGGCGAGGACGCGGAGGCCGGGTTTCTGCCGGATGAGCTCGTACACCTGGTCGAGGTGGGCCGCCGTCCCGTCGATCTGCCCGGTCACCATGGCCGAGACGCGCGCGGCCGTGGTGATGTTGATGTACTGCACGTCCCGCGGGGTGAGCCCGCAGCTCTGCAGCACGGCGCGGATCATGACCTCCACGTAGGCGCCCATGCCTCCCGGCGTCCCCAGCTTCTTCCCGCGGAGGTCCTGGCAGCTTCGGATGCCGGGCTGGACCACCATCGCCACCGGGTGGCGCATGGCGTAGGTGGCGACCGCCTTCACGTCGCCCCCGTGGGCCACCAGGGCCACGAAGGGCGGCACCCCGGGGGCCGCGATGTGGACCTCCCCGTGGCTCCCCACCAGGGTCCGCATCGCCGCCACACCGCTCTCCACGGTGAGGATCCGGGCCTGGAGGCCGTAGCGCGCGAAGATCCCTGCGTCCATGGCGACCCAGGGCGGGATGTGAATGAGGTTCGGCGGGGTGGTGGGCATCACGATCACGAGCGGCCGCAGCCGCGCCTGCGCCGCGCCCGGGCCGGAGGCCCCGAGGAGCCCCGCCACGACCCCCGCGACCACCATCCACCCGAGGACCGCCCTCCACCGTCGACCCACGGCTGCCCCTCCTTTCACGTCGGAGTGATGGAAACCCCTCCCTACCGGCCCACCGGGGCCCCGCTGCCCTCCTGGCGCGCCGCGGCGGCCACACGGTCCCGGACGCTTGCGTCCCGATTGAGGTGGGACTGCGCGTCCCGGGTCGCAGGCAGCGGTCCCGTAGCCGTCCAGTACCGCGTCCCGGCCACCAGGAGGGTCTCCGCCGGGAAGCGGGTGATCACTTCGCAGCCGTCCTTGGTGACCACCAGCTGCTCCTCGATCCGCGCTGCCGACCACCCGTCCGCGGCCGGCCAGAAGGTCTCCAGGGCGAAGACCATGTGCTCCTCGATCACCTCCGGGTGGTCGAAGGAGACGAGCCGGCTGAAGATGGGCTTCTCCCAGATCGAGAGGCCCACCCCGTGGCCGTACTGCAGGGCGAAGGCGGCCTCCTCGGTGGGGAAGCCGAACTCCTCGGCCCGGGGCCAGACCTTGACCACGTCCGCGGTGGTCACCCCGGGACGGATCAAGCTGATGGCGGCGTCGAGGTAATCCCGGCAGCGCTTGTAGGCGTCGACCATGGCCGGGGACGCGCTCCCCACGCAGAAGGTGCGGTAGTAGCACGTCCTGTAGCCGTTGTAGCTGTGGAGGATGTCGAAGTACACCGGGTCGCCGGGCCGCAGAACCCGGTCGGTGTAGACGTGGGGGTGGGGGTTGCAGCGCTCCCCGGAGATGGCGTTGACCCCCTCCACGTGCTCCGACCCCAGGTCGTAGAGGACCTTGCTCACCAGGCCCACGCACTCGTTCTCCCGCATCCCCGGGCGCATGGCGCTGTAGAGCTCCTCGTAGGCCGCGTCCACCATCATGCACGCCGTGGTGAGGAGGGTGATCTCGTCCTGCGTCTTGATCTTCCGGGCCTCCTGCATGAGGCCCTGACCGTCCACGACCCGCAGCCCCTCCTGTTGCAGGGCGAAGAGCACGAGGGGCTCCACGACGTCCACCCCCAGGGGCTCGCGGTGCAGCCCCCGGGCCTCCAGCTCGACCCGGATCTTCCGGGCCACGTCCTGGGCCTGGGCCGGGTAGGCCCCCCGGAGGGTCGAGATCCCCGCCCGCGACCGCTCCCCCAGCCACGGGCAGTAGAGCTGGTGGTGGCGCGCCGCCGACCCGAAGTCCCAGAGGATCGGGTCGTCGTCCTGGGGGAGGAGCGTGAAGCGGACCAGCTTGTCCATGGCCCACGTGCCGATGTGGGTGGCGGTGATGTAGCGGATGTTGTTCATGTCGAAACACAGGAGCGCCCCGAGCTCCGAGGACTTGAGCAGGCCCTTGACGCGCGCGAGCCGCTCCCGGCGCAGCCTCTCGTAGTTGACCCGCTCCTCCCAGTCCACCGTCTGCAGTCCAAAGGTCTTCACCGGCATGGCGATCCCTCCCTCACGCCTCGGGGTCGATCCGCGCCCTCAGGGGCTCCCGGCCGGCGAGCCGGGCCAGGACCTGATAGAGCACCGCGAAGTCCTGGCGCTCGAGGCCCATGGCGCGCGCGGCCGTCAAAAACTCGTTGGTCACCGCCGTGGTTGGAAGGGGCACGTCCAGCTCGCGTCCCATCTCCAGCGCGAGCAACAGGTCCTTCTGCATCATGTTGACGTCGAACCAGGCTTCCTGAGGCATCTGGAGGACGAAGGGGCCCCGGTACCGGAGCATGGGGGACGCGATGACGCTGTTGAGCAGGACCTCGACAGCCGTCTCCCGGGGGATGCCCCCCTTCTCCGCCAGGAGGACGCCCTCGCTGTACGCGAGGACCTGGACCGCGACGCTCAGGTTGGTCGCCACCTTCATGAGGACGGCCTGGCCGTTCGTCCCCACGTAGGTCACGGTGGGCCCGATGTCGAGGAGGAGGGGGCGGACCCTCTCGAACACCTCGCGGGATCCCCCCACCATGATGGACAGCCGCCCCTCCTCCAGCGTCGAGACGCTCCCGGACACCGGTGCGTCCAGCATCTCGGCGCCCCGCTCCCGCACGCGTGTCGCGAGGGCCCGGCTCTCCGCGGGGCTCACCGTGCTCATGTCCACGTACACCGCGCCGGGCGCCAGTCCGGCCAGGATGCCGTCCGGCCCCTCGACGACGGCGCGGAGCGCAGCCGTGTTGGCGACCATGCTGAAGACCACGTCCGCGCCCTCGGCCGCCGCCCGGGGCGTCGGAGCCCACTCCATCCCCGCCTCCAGGAGCCAGCGCGCCTTGGACGCCGTCCGGTTGTACCCGGTGACCCGGTGGCCGGCGTCCAGGAGCCGTTTGGCGATCCGGCTCCCCATGACGCCGAGACCGACGAACCCGACTCTCGCCACCGCTCCCTCCCCGCGAACAGGCGTCCCCGCGCCCCGCCCCTGGGACATCCGCTCCCGGGGCCACGCCTATCCCCTGCGTCTCTTCGAGGCGGCGGGGGAAGGGCCCTCTCCCCTTCCCTCCCGGCCTCCCTCCCCCTCCTGCCAGCCCTCCGGCCGCCCCGGGACCGCCCCCCCTGCGCCGGATCCAGGGTCAGAGGAGGTGCTCGGCCATGAAGTCGGCCACGAGGGGGCGGTACTTGTAGGGGATGTTATTGCACACGTGGTTGCCCTCCGGGTAGCACACCCACCACTTGGGGCCCCCCGCACGCTCGTAGGTCCTGTAGGCATCCTCGGGAGGGATGAGGGGATCCTGCGCGCCGTGGACCACCAGCAGGGGCGCGGTGATCCGGTGGGCGCAGTCGGCCAGGGTGGCCCCCCTGCTCTTGGCGACGAGGTCCTCCCGGTCCCGGGCCCCCCAGATGTGCAGCCACCGCGGCAGGTGAAACCCCCGGTAGAGATGCCCCTCCGCGGGGCTGTGGAGGCCCCCGCAGGACGCGACGGCGCGTAGCCGCCGCTCAAAGGCCGCGCACCGGGCCGCCAGGTAGCCTCCCAGACTGACGCCGCACACCCCCACGCGAGCCCCGTCCACGTCGTCCCGGGACGCGAGGTAGTCCAGGGCCGCGGTCGCGGTGACCTCGAAGTCGACCCGCATCTTCATCCGGTACCACGTCTCTCCCTGCCCGGGCCCGTCCACGGTCAGGGTGGCCAGGCCCCGCCGGAGGAACACGCGCTCAAAGGTGGCGTGCTCCTCCTTGGCCGAGTCGAGCCCGGAGAGGAAGAGCACGACGGGCGGGCGCCCGGCACCATGGGGACGCCGGAGGTAGGCGGGGAGGACCGTGCCCTCGAGCGGAATCTCCACGCGCTCGGCCGGGGGGTCGAGGAAGGGCGCGGCGCGCCTGTAGCACTCCACGCCCCTGCGGTGGCCGGCCGTGTACTCCTCCAGGTTCTCGACCCAGCAGAACACGGCGAAGTGATAGGCGAGCGCCGCCCGGTAGAAGGCCTCGCCCGCGGTTATGGCCCGGCCGCGCCCCTGGGCGTCCTCGGCCAGGGCCTCGTGCGCGCGGGCGAGGTTCACCCAGGCCCCGTACCACTGGCTCCACGACTCGAGCGGCTCCACCGTCGCCCTGTAGTCGTTGGGGTCGACGCCGTTGGCGAGGAGCCGCGGCTCCCACGTCCGCTTCACGTACCGGATCGGATCGTCGGCCACGTCGCCTCCTCCTCACCCGACGACGAAGTACTGGAGCGGGACGCGGTGCAGGCACTCGGTGCCCGAGTCGGTGATGGCGAGCAGGTTCCCCAGCTGGACGCCGGCCCGCTCGTCGGGGGTGACCACGTTGGGCTGCACCACCACGCACATGCCCGGCTCAAACACGAGAGGAGCGTGGTGTCCGTGGGCGGTCCTCCGTGTCCTGAGCGTGGGCGGCAGCAGCCCGATCCCGAACCCGTGCAGCAGGTCGTCGTGGATGGTGAACCCCTCGTCGTGGATGACGTCGGCCGCGTCCAGGACGTCCTCGGTGGTGGCCCCCGGGCGCAGGGCGTCGACGCACCGCCGGTAGGCCAGGAGGGCCACGTCCCACAGGCGCCGGAACACGGGCGTGGGATCGCGCTGGACGAAGAGGGGACGGTGCAGCTGGCCCGAGTAGCCCCCGTAGCTCACGCTGATCTCGGTGATGACCACGTCGCCCGGCTGGATCGTGCGGCCGGACAGGGTCTGGCGCGGGACGCACACCGCCGGGTCGTCCTGGGGCGTCGACGCCATGTACGCCAGGTGAGGGAGGCCTCCCCGGCGGCGTGCGTCCGCCTCGACGAGCGCGGCCAGCTCGTACTCCCGGAGCCCGGGACGGGTCCCCTCCACCAGCGCCCTGAAGGCCGCGTCGGTCAGGGCGGCGCCCCGCCGGAGCCAGTCCAGCTCCTCCGGGCTCTTCCTCATGCGGAGCGCGCGGAAGGACTCGGTGACATCCCGGGCGCGCCAGTCCGGGAGGGCGTGCTGCCAGACGAGGTAGCTCTGGACGGGCACGGGCCCCACGTACCCGAGCGCTCCGGCACGCCCGCCCGCAGCGCGGAGGTGCTCGGCCACGGCGACGGCGGAATCGCTCCCGCCCCAGCGGACTTCGGCGGCCGAGATCTCCCTCGCGTTCGCCACGTGGTTGTAGGACTGGACGAACACCACCGGGTCCTCCCGGCGGGTGAGGACCAGGTAGTTGCGGCGGTTCCCCAGGAAGCCGGTGAGGTAGTGGATGTCCGCGTGGCCGTGGCGCGCCAGAGAGGAGTCGCCGAACACCACGAGGGCGTCCAGACCGAGGCTGTCCATGAGGGCCCGGACGGCCTCGCGCCGGCGGGCGAACTCCCCCGCGGAGAACCGGGGATACGGGAGGTCTCCCGACCCCTCTGCCCCCTGCGCCATTACGCCGGGCCTCCTCCCTCCCTCGCAGCGCGGGGGGACGCCTCCCCGCCCACGATCCTCCACAGCTTCTCCTGGGTGAGGGGGAGGTCCACGTGGCGGACCCCGAGAGGCGCGAGCGCGTCCACCACGGCGTTCACCACGGCCGGCGGCGTGGCGATGGTGCCGGCTTCGCCGATGCCCTTGGCCCCGAGGGGGTTCGAGGGGGAGGGGGTCTCGACGAAGGCCGAGACGAGAGGGGGGGCGTGGACGGCGCGGGGGAGGGCGTAGTCCGTGAAGGTGGCCGTGACCAGCTGGCCGCCCTCGTCGTACACGGCCTCCTCCAGGAACACCTCCCCCAGTCCCTGGACGATGCCGCCCATCACCTGGGCCTCGGCCAAAAACGGGTTGACCACCCTGCCGGCGTCGTCCACCGCCACGAAGCGAAGGATCCTCACCTCCCCCGTGTCGCGGAGGACCTCCACGACGGCCACGTAGGCCCCCGAGGGGAACACCGGTCCGGGGAGGGCGAAGGACCCCGTGGCAGCGAGCCCGGGCTCCATGCCGCGGGGGAGGCGGGGCGGCACGTAGGCCGCCGCGGCCACCTCCTGGAAGGCGACCGAGCGCGAGGGCGCGCCCCGCACGGCGAACCGGCTCCCGTCCCGGACGATGTCCTCGGGGGCGGCCTCCAGCAGGTGGGAGGCGATCCGGGTCATCTTCTCCAGGATCTTCTCGAGGGCCACGACGAGCGCTGACCCTCCCACGGTCGTCGACCGGCTCCCGAAGGTCCCCACGCCGCGGGGCACCACGGCCGAGTCCCCGTGGAGGACGACGACCTCGTCGGGGGAGATCCCGAGGCGGTCGGCGGCGATCTGGGCGAAGGTCGTCTCGTGGGCCTGCCCGTGGGGGGTGGAGCCCATCCGCACCACGACCCGGCCTTGCGGGTCCACCGAGACGGAGGAGGCCTCCCACAGGCCGCTCCCCGCCCGCTCCACGTACACCGAAACGCCGATCCCCACGAGCCTCCCCGCCGCGCGGGCGCGGCGCTGTTCGTCGCGCCACCGCCCGTAGTCCGCCAGGTCCAGGGCGCGCTCGAGCGCCCGCGCGTAGTCTCCCGAGTCGTACACGAACCCCAGAGGCGTCCGGTAGGGGAACCTGTCCGCCGGGATGAGGTTCCGCCGCCGCACCTCCACGGGGTCCCGCCCCAACTCCCGCGCCAGGAGATCCATCATCCGCTCGACCACGTAGGCCGCCTCCGGGCGCCCGGCCCCGCGGTAGGGGCCCGTCGGGACCTTCGTGGTGGCCACCCCCACGAGCTCCACCTCCGCCGCGGGGATCGCGTAGGCCCCCGTCATCAGCATGGCCGCGGTGACGGGGACGATGGCCGTGGCCGGGTAGAGGTACGCGCCCAGGTCGGCCACCAGCCTGGCCCGCAGCGCGTTGATGCGGCCGTCGGCGCCGACCGCGAGCTCCACGTGAGCGTCCAGGCCCCGGCCCTGGTAGGAGGCCAGGAAGTTCTCGCGCCGCGTCTCGACCCACTTTACGGGGCGGCCCAGGTCCATGGCCGCGACCGCGGCCACGGCCACCTCCGGGCCCACGGTCCCCTTGCTGCCGAAGGCCCCGCCCACGTCGGGGACGATGATGCGGAGCCGGTCCTCGGGACGGCGCAGGACGCTCGCCAGCTGCGCCAGGGGCCGGTGGGGGTCCTGGGCGGAACACCAGACCGTCACGACGTCCGTGCCGGGGTCGTAGCTGGCCACCGCACCGCGGGGCTCCATGGGGGCCGCCACGACCCGGGGGATGTGGAACCGCCCCTCAACGATCCGGGCCGCGCGCTGGAAGGCCTCGCCGACTTCCCCGTGCGCCCGGGACCACCGGAGGATGACGTTGTCCCCCAGGGTCTCGTGGACGAGAACGGATCCGGACAGGGCGTCCCGGGGGTCCACGACGGCCGGGAGAGGGTCGTACTCGACGGCCACCCGCTCCGCGGCGTCCAGGGCCGCCTCCCGGCTCTCCGCCACGACCGCCGCGACCGGCTCCCCCACGTACCGGACCTTCTCCCCGGCCAGGACCGGGTGCGGGACGGGGGCCACCCACGCTCCTTCCTGCACGTTGACGGGCATCGGGCCGAGGCGGCCGACCAGGTCCCCGGCCGTGATCACGGCGAGCACGCCGGCGCAGCGGCGCGCCGGCCCCGTGTCCACCGACCGGATCCTGGCGTGGGCGAAGGGACTCCGCACGACCACGAGGGAGGCCATCCCCGGCAACACCACGTCGTCCACGTAGCGGGCCTGGCCCCGGAGGTACCGCACGTCCTCTCGGGCCCTCAGGGGCCGGCCGATCCAGGATGTCTTTGCGTTCCCCTCGCGCACAGGCATGCCTCCCCTCGACCGTTCCGCGGCTCCTCGTCGCTGACACGCCTCAGGGGAAGCCGGGACTGTGGAGATCTCGCCCGACGTCGGGAGCACGCACCGGTGAGCTATTAGCTGCCCGGCCTCCACCTCCTCCTGCGGGGAAGCGGGGCGTCGCCTCGCGGGTGCGGCGGGTCTCCCTCAGAGGGCGGGGCGTACGGGGAAGATGCGCAGGATCCACGCATTCAGGCGGTAGATCCAGTCGAACAGCAGGGCAACGCCCATGAGGACCAGGAACGCGCCGCTCGCCGCCTCGATGGCGCGGGTGTACCTCAGCACCCGGCGCAGGGCCCCCAGCGCCGCCGTGAGGAGGGCGGCCGTTCCCAGGAAGGGGACCCCGAGGCCGAGGGAATAGGCGAAGAGGAGCGCGGCCCCGTCCCCCGCCCGCTGGGTCGTCGCCGCGAGGGTCAGGATCGCCGCCAGCACCGGCCCGATGCAGGGCGTCCACGCGAAGGCGAAGGCCATCCCGACGAGGAACGCCCCGAGGAAGCCCGCGGGACGCCGCGTCAGCGGCACGCGGCGCTCCCGGGACAGTCCGGGCAGACGGATGACACCGAGCACCGACAGCCCGAGGAGGAGCACGAGGATCCCGCCGATGCGGCTGAGGATCTCCCGGTTGCGCAGGACGAAGGCACCCACGAGCGACGCCGACGCGCCGAGGGCGGTGAACACCACCGAGAACCCGAAGACGAAGGCCACGGTCGCGGCCACCACGCGCCCGAGGTGCCGGCGCCCGTGGCCTCCCTGGAGCTCCGCCAGGGAGACTCCCGAGACGAAGGAAATGTAGCCGGGGATCAGCGGGAGGACGCAGGGGGAGAAGAACCCGAGGAGCCCCGCAGCGCCGGCGATCAACAGGTTCACGTGCACAGGGCGCGCTCCCTTCCCCGGACGGTCTCCCGGCCGAGCGCGCGGGGGTCTGGATGCACCCCACACCCCCGCCCCCCCCCGGCCCTCGGGACGATTGCACGATAGCACCATCCCGCGAAGCGAATCAAGCGAGCCCTACCCCACCGCCCCCCGAGAGAGGGCTTCACCGGGACCCGCCCCTCATGGGGACGGGAGGGACGGGAGGCCACGAACTTGACGCCGGGCCGGAACTGGCGGAAGATTGGGGGGAGCCTCCTATCCCGGCGTTCTAGGCCGGGGCGGAACCTGTACGCACCCGCCCCGCCCCCTTGAGGGCCACGGGCGGACGGGGCCAGGCTTCCAAGACCACTCGACTATGGAGGGAAGCGATGAGCCTGTTTGTCGTCCAGCACCAGCACCCCGCCGACCGCTGCCCCGCGCGCGATCCAGGAGCGGCGGCCATGCTCCTCCGGCACCTCTCCGCCGAGAACGCCCGCCGGTTCGGCGTCACCGTCCACGCCGAGGCGGTCCTGGACAACGCCCACACCCTGTACCTCATCGTGGACGCCCCGAACCGCGAGAGCGTCCAGCGCTTCATGGAGCCCTTCGCCCAGGCCGGGGGCGTCACCGTGTGGTCCGCGTCGCCCTGCGAGGCGGTCGTCCAGCGGGGCGGGTGCGACGTGGCGGCGTCCTGAGCGGGATCCTCCCGGGGCTCAGCGCCGCAGCCTCGGGACCACCTCCGCGGCGATCCGATCCACCTGCGCGACGTCCAGCGTGGTGGGGACGAGGATCAGGTGCTGGACTCCGGCGTCCAGGTACGCCTGGGCGCGCCGGGCGAAGTCCTCGGGGGGGCCGAAGACCAGCGCTTTCTCCGGCGTGTACCAGCTCGTGAACTGCGGTCCGTAGTAGCGCACGAGGGCCGCCAGGGCCTCCTCCCTGGCGCGGTCCGGGTCGTCCCGCAGGTTGAAGTAGGCCAGGCACGCGTTCGGGAAGCGGGCGGGATCCCGGCCCGCCTCGCGGAGAAACCCCTGGACCTTGCCCCACGCCGCCGCGAACCCCTCGGGACCCGCTCCCCCGGTCCCGATAAACCCGTCGGCGAGCCGGGCCACACGCCGGAGGGCGGCTTCCTGAATCCCTCCCATCCACACGGGGGGCCCGGGGCGCTGGACGGGGGAGGGACCTACGGGCCCGCACTCGACGGTGAAGTGCTTCCCCCGATGGTGGACGGGCTCCCCGGCCCAGACCCGCCGCATGATCCGGATGGCCTCCGCCGCACGTCCCCCGCGCCCCGCGAAGGGGACGCCGGCCCCGGCGAAGTCGTCGGGGCGCCCGCCCAGTCCGACGCCGACGATCAGGCGTCCCCCCGCGAGCACGTCCAGAGTCGCTAGCTGCTTCGCCAGCACCACGGGCGGGTGGAGCGGCAGGAGCAAGATGGAGGTCCCCAGGCGGACCCGGCTGGTCACCGCCGCGCTGGCGGCGAGGCTCGTGAGGGGCTCAAGGTTGTCGTAGACGAGACGATCGAGGCACCACACGGCGTCGAAGCCCGCCGCTTCGATCCGCCGCGCGAACTCGGGGATGGTCGCCGGGCCCGCGCCCGGGAGATTTGGGAGTGCGATGCCGATCTCAGCCATGGCGTCCCCTCCGCAGGACGGATTCGAGAGATCCTCCACCCACCCGGCGGTCGGAAATCCTCTATCGGCCCGATGCGAAGACCCGGGTGCTCCCGGTACGCTGGCTCTGGACCGGCCGGCCTGCCATGAGGTGCGTGTCTCTCGAATTTCCATCGTTCGCCCGCCGCCTGGCGCCGCTCCTGCCTGGCGCGCAACCCCTGGCGTGCGGGCTCCTCCTGCTCGTCGGGCGCGCCGCGGAACACGCCGCCCCCTCCGGGGCCACCCTCGCCTACATGCTCGCCTACGTCTCAGGCGGTGCGGGCAGCGCTGCGGCGGCGTGGAAGGCCCTGCGCGGCCTCAGGGTGGACGTCCACGTCCTCATGCTGCTGGCCGCGCTCGGGGCCGCCTATCTGGGGGAGTGGCCCGAAGGAGGCGTCCTGCTCCTCCTCTTCTCCCTCAGCAACGCCCTGGAGTACTACGCCATGGGACGCACTCGGAGCGCCATCACCGCCCTCATGGCGCTCCGGCCGACCGCTGCCCTCGTGCGCCGCGGCGGGGAGTGGGTCCTCGTCCCCATCGAGGCCCTGCGGGTGGGGGACCGCGTGGTGGTGCGGCCGGGGGAGAGAATCCCCGCGGACGGCGTGGTGGTCCACGGGAGCTCGAGCGTCGACCAATCGCCCATCACGGGCGAGTCCATCCCCGTGGACGTCGCGGTGGGCTCCTCTGTCTTCGCGGGCACCATCAACCAGCGGGGCAGCCTGGAGGTGGAGGTGCGCAGGAACCCCGAGGACACGGTCCTGAACCGGATCATCGCCCTCGTGGAGGAGGCCCAGGCGACCCAGGCGCCCGCCCAGCGCCTGATCGACCGCTTCGGGCAGGTGTACTCGCCCCTCGTCATCCTCGGTTCGGCGATCGCCTACGGGGTCCTCGCGTGGTTCGGATCCCCCCACACCGTGGCCCTCTACCGGGCCATCACGCTCCTGGTCGTGGCGTCCCCCTGTGCCGTCGTCATCTCCACGCCGGCCGCGGTGCTGGCCGCCATCGCCAACGCGGCCCGGCACGGGGTCCTCTTTAAGGGAGGGGCGTACCTGGAGCTCCTGGCCCGGGTCGACACCGTCGTCTTCGACAAGACCCGCACCCTCACCCACGGGAGGCCGACCGTCACCGACGTCGTCCCCCTGGGGGGCGACGACGCCGCCCTCCTCACGCTCGCCGCGGCGGTCGAGCAGCGGTCGGAGCACGCCCTGGCGGAGGCCATCACCGACGCCGCACGCCGCCGCGGCCTCCCCCTCCCGCCCGTGGACGCGTTCGCGAGCGTCCCCGGCTGCGGCGTGCAGGGCACCATCCGGGGCCAGGTCGTCCGCATCGGGACCGAAGCCTTCCTCCGGTCTGCGGGCGTCCCGGTCGATCCCCCGGTGCAGGAACGGCTCGCCGCCCTCCGCCGCCAGGGAAAGACCTCCGTGGTCGTCGCCACCGACCGCGTCCTGGGGATCATCGCGGTCGCCGACACCCTCCGCCATGAGGCGCGGGCTGCGGTCGACGCGCTCCGCGACCTCGGCATCGAGCGGCTGGCCATCCTCTCCGGCGACCACCCCGAGACGGTCATCTCCATCGGCCAGCAGCTCGGCATCGACGACGTCCACGCCGGCCTGCTCCCCGACGACAAGGCCCGGTGGATCGCCGACCTCGCGAGGACCCGGGTCGTGGCCATGGTGGGGGACGGCGTCAACGACGCCCCCGCCCTGGCCGCGGCCTCCGTGGGGATCGCCATGGGGGCGGCCAGCACCGACGCGGCCATGGAGATTGCCGACGTGGTGCTCATGGGAGACGACCTAACCCGTCTCCCCTACGCCGTCACCTTGAGCCGGAGGACGCGGCGCGTGATCGCGGAGAGCCTCGGCTTCGCCGCCCTGGTCGTGCTCTCCCTCGTCACCGCCGTCCTCACCGCCGGGCTCCCGCTCGCCCTGGGCGTCGTGGGGCACGAGGGCAGCACCGTGCTCGTGATCCTGAACGGCCTCCGGCTCCTCGCCTCTAGGGCGCCGGGGAGGCCCCGCCCGAGGGGCGAGGAGGAAAGACGCTAGGACGCCCTCCCCGGCCGGATCGGGCGCGGATCCGATTCCGCGGAGGGGGCGGCCCCGGTATTGTGAAAGGGGAGCGTCGAGGAGTGGGGAGGGATGTGGCCAAACCTCTTCGGACCTGACTGGGCGTGGATCGCGGCGGGAGCTCTCGCCATGGCCCTCGTCATCGCCGCGGTGGTGTTCGGGCTCGCCGCGGCCGCCCGCCTGGAGTCCCCCGACCACGGGCAGACCTCCCGGGACGACCTCTGGCACCGGTACGAGATCGGCGACCTCACCCGGGAGGAGTTCGAGAGGCTGAGGGGGCGCCGACACGCCGCCTGAGGACGGTGCCGGCGGGCTGGCCGCCCTGCGGGAGCGCCACGCGGAGGAGTTACGGGCGCTCCTCGAGACGGACCGTGACGACGTGCTCTCCGTCGCCCTGGACGTCGATCCCGCCAGGCACCGCCCAGCCAGGCCGAGCTACGTCATCTGGCTGCGGCGGGAGCTGGACCGGATCCTGGACCGCCTCCCCGCCCCCGCTCGGCGTGACGCCGCGCGTCTCGCCCGCCGTGTGCTGGAGGTGGTCGGCGCCGGGCCGCGCCGGGGCCGCGGACTGGTGATCTTCGCCGCACCGGGCCTCTTTCGGGAGTATGCCCTGCCGGTCCCGGTCCCCTCCCACGTCGAGCTCGGGCGGCCCGATCTCGTGCCGATGCTCTGGGCCCTCGCGGAGTACCCGGCCTACGGGGTCGTCGCCGTCTACCGCGATCACGCGCAGATCTTCCTCGCCTACCTGGGGCGCGTGGCCCTGGTGGGGGAGGAAAGGCTCGAGCTCAATACCGGGAGCTGGAGATTCAAGGCGGGCCGGACCGACACGTACACGCGCGCGGTGGGGATCGGGGTCGGCCGTGGCGCGCAGGAAGATCCCTTCGCGGCGCGGATCGACGCACACCGCCGGCGGTTCTGGAAAGGGGTGGCGGAGGCTGTCCTGCGGACGCTCCGGGCCCTCCGCGTCGACCGCGTGGTCCTTGGGGGATCGGAAGAGTCCGTGACGGCGCTCCGGGACGTAGCGCCCCACCTCGTCCGCGAGCGCGTGGTCGGCACCGTCCCCATCCCTACCCATGCGACCCTGGAGGACGTCCGGGAGCGGACGCTGCCCTGTGTGCTGGAAGACCGCCAGCGAGAGGAAACGCGGCTCGTATCGGACCTGGTCCAGAACGCCGAGGGGGTCGTGGGCCGGATCGCCACCGTCGCGGCGCTCTCGTCAGGAAGGCTCCGGATCCTCGCGGCCTCCCGGGACCTGGAGGGGGAAGGAGGGGAGTGCCGGCGGTGTGGCTACGCCGTGCCGAGTCCGGACGGACCGTGCCCGGCCTGCGGCGGGCCCGTCACGCCCCGGTCCCTCCGGCAGATGCTGCCGCGCCTGGCCCACCGCCACGGCACGCGGCTCGAGCTCGTGGGACCTCCGTCCTCAGCCGGGCTACCCGACGGCATGGGAGGACTTCTCCGGGAGAGTGCGCCCTAGGGAATCGCGCCCCCTGGCGGGGCCTCAGAACTGCGCGCTGAAGATCACGGCAAACCGCATCAAGAGCGCGCCGAGGAGGACGCTCCCCGCCACGAGGGCGTGGGAGGCGCCGGCCGCCCGGGCCACGGCCGCCGACCCCGTGCCGCTCACCTGGATGCTCGGGGCCCCGACGCCCACGATCGGGAGGAGGAGGATCAGGACCACGAGGGCCCACACGACCGTCCAGGGGCCCGCGAGGGCGCGGCCCGCGATCCCGGCACCGGCGAGGTTTGCGAAGAACACGATGATGAGGGCCAGCTCGAGCACGGCGAAGTAGCGCTCGGCCTGGTAGAGACGCCCTTCGGTCGCGTCGGCGTCCCTCCGGTACCGGCTGAGCCACCCGAGGAGCGCCGCCGAGCTCCCGAGCCCGGACGCCAAGAAGAGCCCCCCGAGCGCCCAGGTGTCGCTCCAGATCGGCTGGTTGGACACGCTCAGCAGCACCCCCGTGTAGGAGGCGATGTAGGCACCGAGCAACGCGCCCACGACGTTGAAGACGCGGCCGCCGCCCCCGGAGAGGGCGCCGGTGAGGGCCTGGCCCAGCCCTCCCCGGATCCGGCCGTCGAGGGCCAGCACCTCCAGGAACGACACGAAGGTGAAGAGGCCGTAGATCAGGAGGATCCAGCTCCCCACGGACATGGGCGACCAGTACTTGAAGATCACACCCGTCCTCCCGGGCGTGGTGTTGATGAGCATGTGCCAGAACCGCGCGGGCTGGCCGAGGTCCAGGGACAGGAGGATGGGGCACACGAGGAGCAGGGGGAAGGCGATGAGGAACCCCACCCGCGCCACGGCCTCGTCGCGGGAACTCCCCCACAGGCGCAACATGGTCGCGAGCACGTAGGACCCGCCGGTGAGCCCCCCGAGGAAGAAATAGGCGAGGATGTACCACTCCCAGTGCGGCGGTCTGACGAAGTGCTCTACCATGGGTCAGGCCCTCCCCCCCTTGTCGGTCCGCCGAAGCGCCTCTTCGGCCCGCCTGATCTCGCCCCTCTCCCTGAACGCCACGAGCCCGGCCAGCACGCTGAGGGCGGCGGTGACGAGGGTGCCCAGGTAGCCGGGCCGGTTGTTGCGGCGGGGGAGCACGGCGTTCTGCTCGTTGGGGAGCCCGTAGACCTCGGGCTTGTCCATCAGGAGGAAGAAAGCATTGAGCCCGCCGTAGACCTTCTCGTCCCGCCCGTAGAGCCGGGCCTGGGTCTGCCCCTGGGCGTGGAGCTGCGCCAGGCGGGCGTCCGCCCTCTTCTGCATCTCCTCCAGCGGCCCGAACTGGATCGCCTGCGTGGGGCATGCCTTGGCGCACGCGGGCACGAGCCCGGCCTGGAGGCGGTCGTAGCAGAAGGTGCACTTGTGGACGGTCCCCGTCTGCTCGCTGAAGCCGATGACGCCGAAGGGGCAGGCGGCGATGCAGTCGCGGCACCCGTTGCAGACGTCCTGCTGGATGAACACCGTGTCGAACTCCGTGCGGATGATGGCCCCGGTGGGGCACACCTCCATGCAGCTGGCCTGCTTGCAGTGCTTGCACACGTCGGAGAACAGGAGCCACGCCTGGCCGTTGCCGGTGGCCGCAGGTGTATCAGGGACCTTGTCAATGAAGGCCACGTGCCGCCAGTTCTGGGCGTCCAGCTGGCCCGTGTTGTCGAAGCTGTCCCGGAAGGCCGGCGGGTTCCCGGGCAGCTGGTTCCACTCCTTGCAGGCCACCTCGCACGCCTTGCACCCGATGCACACGCTCGTGTCGGTGAAGAATCCTACCGCCTGTGCCATGGCTCCCCGCTCCCCTCAGAAGCCCATGAGGTTGGGCACGATCTTCACGACCCCTTGCTCGCGGGCGTAGAGATCCAGCGGAAGTGCGGCGATCTCGTCCACGGCCGGGACGGCCCGCGGGTCTCGGCCGCAATCGACGTTCAGGAGGTACCGGTGGCAGCTCCGGCACGCGTGGATGCTGAGGTGGGGGAACCGGGGCGAAGACCCTGACCCCCCAGGCCCGCCGTGAGGGGCCCTTCCCCCGACACCCCGGACGACGTTCCCGGTCGCCTCCACTTCGGCCGTCCCCTCCTCCGCGTAGATGGGCAGACGCCCCGTGTCGGTCTCCCCGCACGCAGGGCAGGTCATCCGCGGGAAGGGCCACCGCCAGCTGCACCGGGAGCACTCCAGGAACCGCCGCGGCGCCACGAGGTCCTCCGGGGACGGCGCGAACAGGCTGAGCTGGGGGAGCCCCCCGCACCGAGGACAGCGCCGATCGCCCCGGGGCCCTGAGCAGACCGCGCCCGCCCGCTCGCCCAGCGCCTCCAGGACCGGCGCCGCCGCCGCCCGCGCCGCGAACCGGTGGGCGGGAGCCACATCCTCGCCCCCGAGCCACGCCCGCACCCGGGCCTCCCACACCTCCTGCGGCTCGTCGCCCCCGAGGGCCTGCCGGAGGGGCTCCGGTCCGTGGGCCGCGGCGACCTCGCAGACGAGGGGAACCGCCTGCCGCGCGACGTAGGGGACGGTGGCGTCGGGCTCGGGCGGATCCTCCAGGACCGCCTCGTAGACGCGTTCCTGGGCGTCGAGGACGTGCCGGTAAAAGGTGAGGACTTCGGAGGCGAACGGCCACCGGTCCCCCAGCTCGGCGGCCCGGCGCCGGCGCTCCGTCCAGGGATCGGCCGCCACGCGGGACGGCGTCATCCGATCTTCTCCACGTTCACCAGGAAGGCCTTGAACTCGGGCGTCCGGGCGTTGGCGTCCCCCACGAAGGGGGTGAGGGCGTTCGCCAGCCAGTGCCGGGACTTCTCCGGGTAGAGCTCGGCCGAGATGCCCACAAACCCCCAGTGGATGGGGATGCCGATCTGCCAGACCTTCTTCCCGCCCAGGTCCAGCTGGCCCAGGCGCTTCGTGACGATGGCGCGCACCTCCATCATCCCGCGCTTGGAGCGCACCCGCACCATGTCGCCGTTCTTGATCCCCTTCTCCCGGGCGAGGCCTTCCGGCAGCTCCACGAAGGCCTCAGGCTGGAGCTGGACCAGGTGGGGGACCTGCTGGGTGACGTAGTGCTCGTGCTCGGTCAACCTGTAGGTCGTGGCGACGATGGGGAACTCCTCGGGCGTGCCGAACCGGTTGGGCCGTCCAGCCGCCTTGTCGTAGAGGAAGGCCACGGGGGACGCCGAGACCTGCGGGTGGAGCGGGTTCTCGATGGGCGACTCCATCGGCTCGTAGTGCTCGGGGAACGGCCCGTCCAGCATGGAGTTGCTGAAGAGCCGTCCCACCCCCTCCCCGGTCATGATGAAGGGGAGCCAGGCCTTGGGGTCCGTGGGGCTCATCGTGGGCGGGTAGTCCGGCACGTCCCCCACCCACTTCTTGCCGTTCCACTGGATCCCGGGGCGCTTGGGGTCCCACGGCTTCCCCTCGAGGTCGGCGGACGCCCGGTTGTACAGCACCCGCCGGTTGAGGGGCCAGCTCCACGCCCAGTTGTGGTAGAAGCCCATGCCGGTCGGGTCGTTCTTGGCGGGGTCCTGAACGCCCTCGCGCCGCCTGGCCAGGTTCCCCGACTCGGGGTAGAACCCGGTGTAGATCCAGTTCCCCGCCATGGTGGTCCCGTCGTCCTTCAACGCCGCGAAGGTCGACAGGCGCTTGCCGGTCACGAGGTCCTTCCCGTTGATCTCCTGGGCGATCTCGTCGAGCTCCGGCTTCCGCGGGTCCTTGTAGTTCATCGTGAGGTGCATGATGGGGTCCGGGAACTTCCCGCCCTCGCGCTGGTAGAGCTCCCGGATCCGCAGGAAAAGGTCGGCGAGGATCCAGTGGTCGTGGCGGCTCTGGCCCTCGGGCGGGAGCACCTGGTCCTTCCACTGGACCCAGCGCCCGCTGTTGGTGAAGGCCCCGTCCTTCTCGATCCAGTGGGTGCAGGGGAGGAGGAAGACCTCGGTCTGGACCTTGGAGGGGTCCATGCCCGGCGCGTGCCAGAACTCCGAGCTCGTGGTGGGGAACGCATCCATGACCACCAGCCACTTGAGGTTGGAGAGCGCCTGGAGGACCTGGTTGCTGTCCGGCCCGATGCTGGTCGCCGTCATGCCGGACAGGATGAGCCCCTCCATCTTCCCCCTGAGGGCTTGGTCGAAGATGGACATCCAGGACGAGTTCCCGGCGGGCTTGGGGATATAGTGGAAGGCAAACTCGTTGTCCTTCGTGGCCGCGTCCCCGTACCAGGCCTTGAGCAGGCTCACCATGAACTTCCGGTAGTTGGTGCCGAAGAAGTTCCAGGCATGGGGGTCGAATTTCTTCGGCGCCTTCTCCTTGACGTAGTCGTCCAGGGTACGCTCCCCGGGGGCGGGGATCGCCAGGTACCCGGGGAGGATGTCCCAGGAGATGGCGTTGTCGGTGTTCCCCTGGATGTTGGCATGCCCGCGCTCCGCGTTCATGCCGCCCCCCGGCCGCCCGATGTTGCCGAGGAGGAGCTGCAACACGGCGCCCGACCGGATCAGCTGGCTCCCCGTGGTGTGGTGCGTGAGCCCCACGGCGTACACGATGGTCATGACCTTGTCCGGCCGGCCCATCTCGCCCACGAGCCGCGCAACCTTCAGGAAGTCCTCCTGGGGGATGCCGGTGATCTTCGACACCACCTCAGGGGTGTACCGCGAGTAGTGCTGCTTGAGGAGCTGAAACACGCACCGCGGGTGCTGCAGGGTCATGTCGCGCTTGGCGAACCCGTGCTCGTCCACCTCGTAGGCCCAGGTCGAGGTGTTGTAGGACCGGTGCTCGGGGTCGTACCCGGAGAAGAGGCCGTCCCTGAACTCGTACCCTTCCTTGACGATGAAGGACGCGTTGGTGTAGTACTTGACGTACTCTTCGTGGTGGAGGTTGTTCTGGAGGACGTAGTTGATGAGGCCTCCGAAGTAGGCCACGTCGGTCCCCGTGCGGATCCTCAGGTACATGTCCGCGACCGCCGACGTCCGGGAGAAGCGGGGATCGGCGTGGATGATCTTGGCCCCGCCCCCGTTCCCCGGCCCCCGCTCGGGATCCAGCTTGGCCCGCATGAACCACTGGAAGCCCACCGGGTGGGCCTCCGCCGGGTTGGCGCCGTTGACGAGGATCAGGTCGGCGTTCTTGATGTCCCTCCAGTGATTTGTCATTGCCCCGCGTCCGAATGTGGCGGCCAAACTGACCACCGTGGGCCCGTGTCAGACGCGGGCCTGCTGTTCTATGAACACCACCCCCAGGCCGCGCATGACCTTGACGGCCAGGTAGCCCTCCTCGTTGCTGAAGGCGGCCCCGCCGGCGAAGGCCATGCCCTCGCAGCGGTTCACCACGTGCCCCGCCTCATCCACCGTCACGAAGGTCCGGTCCCGGGTGTCCTTGATGTTGCGGGCGATCTTGTCCAGCACGAAGTCCCAGGACACCTTCTGCCACGAGGACGCCCCGGGGGCCCGGTAGAGGGGCTGCTCCACGCGCCGGTTCGACACGGCGAGCTGCATGGCGGTCGCGCCCTTGGGGCACAGGCGGCCTTCGTTAATGGGGCTGTCGGGGTCCCCCTCGATCTGCAGGAGCCGCACGGTCCCGTCGGCTTCCTTCCTCGTATACGCCACCAGGGAGCAGCCGACCGCGCAGTAGGGACAGACCGAGTGGGACTGGGTGGCGCCCGCGATCCGGAGGGCCTGCTTGACCTCGTAGGCCTGGGCCAGGTTGAACCCGAGCTCCGAGAGGGCAAGCGTTCCCACGCTCACCCCCGCCAGCTTGAGAAAATCTCGACGCGTGAGCGTGGCCACGGTTAACCCCTCCCGCGAAGCTCTTGTTCAGTTTTCCGGCCGGCAGTGAAGCACCGGCACCAAACCCTTTCGCCCAGTTATACCATTGAGCACTTGAGAAACCCTTCCCGGGTTCCCCTCGGTTGCAAAAAAAGTGCGCGGATATGTTAATCATTCGAAAACCCTGTTTAGTAAAACATAATCATTGCCAAGTTTCTCCATTGATCTGTCACCGCGCTGCCACCGTCGACTCCCAGGGCTTCCCCGCCGCGCCTCCTCTTGTCATCCCGACGCAAATCCTGCGCGTGCCCGATGGCCTGCCCGGCAGCCTCCCTGGTAGTGTGGGTGTGGCGACGACCGGGAGGAGGTCCGTATGCTGGTGAGGGATCGCATGACCAGCCCCGCGATCACCGTCTCTCCCGAGACCGACAAGACGACAGCCCTCCGGACCATGTACGTGCACAAGATCCACCGCCTGCCCGTGGTGGACGAGCACGGTCGGCTCGTGGGGATCGTGACGCAGCGCGACCTCCTGGAGAGGGGGAGCGCCGCAACGCCCCTCCGGGACATCATGACGCCCGGTCCCTACACCACGGCACCCGACGTGCCGATCGTCCGCGCCGCCGCCCTCATGCGGACCGTGGGGATTGGCGCCCTGCCCGTCGTGGACCGCGGCCAGGTGGTCGGCATCATCACGGAGAGCGACATCTTCGACGCCTTCCTCGAGCTCTTGGGGGCCCGCCACGAGGGGGCACGGGTGGTCGTCCCGCTCCCCGACATCGCCGACGGCGTCGCCCGGGCCCTCGCAGCCCTGCGGCCGACCGGTGCACGGCTCGTCGGGCTCACGACCTACCGGCACGAAGACCAGTGGTGGCTCGTCCTCACGGCCGACGAGAAGGACCCGCGGGACCTGGTGCGCGCCCTCTCGGAGGCCGGGTTTGCGCCCACCTCCATCAGCGTGGGCCCCCTTGAGGCCGAGAGCCCCGGGCACGCCCGCGGCTCCCCGCGCTGACACCCACCGGCCGCACGAATCGGCCCTCCCCGGGTCCCGCGCCCCGACGCACCGCGGCCCTCCGTCTCCGCCTCCCCCGGCAGGAGCCCTCCGCTCCGGTCGGAAATCTTTGCGCGAGGGGAGACTGGTGGAGTACGCCGCGACGATCCTCGCGCTCGCCCTCGCGGCCTACGTGGCCGTGATGCTGCTCCTCCTTGCCACCTACGTCGAGACCAGGTTTGGCTACGTGGGGTGGTGGACGGCGGGGGCGGCGGCCCTCGCCGCCCGCGCCGCCGTCGAGCTGTGGACCCTGCGCGTCCCCGCCCTGCCCACGTTCCTCACCGTCCGCAACGCGCTCCTCCTGGCCGGGGCCGGGTTCTTCATCACGGGGTCCGTCGCCCGCGATCCGCGCGCCCGGGGCATCATCCTCGCCGGATTCCTGGGCTTCGGAGGCCTCGTCACCGCCGGGGTGGCCCTCCTGATCTTCGGCAAGGGCGAGATCAACACCGCCCGCGTGGTCGCCGCGCTGGCCGCCGGCGCGGCGTTCCTCCTCGCCGCCGAGGGGTACCGCCGGGGCGAGCAGGTCCTCGACGACATGGCCACGCGCTCCATCTTCGCGGGCCTCCTCACGAGCGGGGCCAACCTCATCGGGTGGGCGGGGGTCCCCCGCACGCCGGGCGTGATCGCGGGCTCGGAGTTCCTGGGGGGGCTGTGGATCCTCATTTTCGGCCTCGGCCTCGAGGTACAGTCGCTGCAGAGGGCGCGGCGCCTGATCGTCCTCGGGCGCATCAGCGCCGTCCTCCAGCGCGCCCAGGGCCCCCCGGAGCTGCTCCGGGAGGTCCTCCGGCTCACGGGCGAGCTCCTCCAGGTCCACAGCGGGTGGGTCTTCCTGCGCAACACCGCGAGCGGGGCTTACGAGCTCGTGGCCGCCTACCACCTGCCGGAGGCCCTCGCCCGCAACGACGCCGAGGCCATGCGCGGCTCCTGCAGGTGTCTCGACCTCCTCCAGGCCGACCAGCTCACCCAGCCCGTCCACATCGTCAACTGCCTGCGCCTGGAACGCATCGGGGCCGCCGCCCAGCACGCCTCGGTCCCGCTCCGGAGCTCCGCCGGGATCATCGGCCTCATGAACCTCGTCCTCCCCGGGGGACGCCAGTTCAGCCAGCGGGAGATGGCGCTCCTCTCCACGGTGGGCGGCGAAGTCGGGCTCGCCATCGAGAAGGCCCGCCTCCTGGAGGAGCTCCGGGAGAAGGAGCAGGTCCGCAGCACGCTCATCAGGCGCCTGCTCACCGCTCAGGAGGACGAGCGCCGGCGGATCGCCCGCGAGCTCCACGACGAGATGGGGCAGTCGGTGACGGCGCTGATCCTCAATCTCGAGCGCGCGAGGATCGAGGTGGAGGACGGGCGGGAGGTCACGGCCGCCGACCTGGAGCGCCTCCAGCGGCTCGCCGAGACGACGCTGGAGGAGGTCCGCAAGCTCATCTACGACCTGCGCCCCACCGTCCTGGACGACCTCGGCCTGGCGGCGGCCCTCCGCTGGTACATCCACTCCCAGATCGAGCCCAGGGGGGTCACGGTGGGGCTCACCGTCCGGCTCGGGGACTCCCGGCTAGACCCCGTCCTGGAGACCGCGGTGTTCCGGATTGCCCAGGAGGCCCTGTGGAACGTCGTCAAGCACGCGGGCGCCACCCGGGCCGACGTGGAGCTCGTGCAGGAGGGCGAGAGGCTCTCCCTACGCGTGCGCGACAACGGCCGGGGGTTCCACGTGGGGAGCACCCGGGGGTCTGGAGGGCTCCGGGGCGGCGTCGGGCTCGGGGGCATGCAGGAGCGGGCGGCCCTGCTGGGGGGGTCCGTCCGGATCACCTCGACGCCGGACTCGGGCACGGAGGTCGTGGCCGAGTTCCCCCTGCCGGCGCCCGCGCCCTCGTAAGGCGCGGGCCGCCCGGCCGTCCTCAGGCGGCTTCTCTCTCCGACGCGAAGACCCCCACCCGGGGGCGGACGAGACGCTCGAACTCGGCGTACGACAGCGAGACCACGTCCTCGTGGGTCCCCGCCTTGAAGAAGATCACGGGGTCTTGCGCCAGCGCCGCGTCCACGTAGACCGGCACCCCGTACAGGTTCCCGAAGGGAGGCATGGCGCCCACCTCGCAGTCGGAGAACACGTGGGCGAATTCTTCCTCCTGCGCCAGCCGCACGTGGGAGACGCCCAGGGCGTCCCGGACGAGCGCGAGGCTCACCCTCCGGGTCGCCGGGACGACGACCATCACGAGGCGCCCGTCGGCGACCAGCATGACGACCTTGGCCACCAGGCGGCCGGGGACGTGGCCGACCTGGGCGACTTCCTGGGCGGTATAGCGGGGCGGGTGGTGGCTCACCTCAAACGCGACCCCCTCTGCCGCCAGGTACTCCGTGAGACGCTCCAGGCACGGACGCCGCCTTTCCATTAAGAATCTCACCCCCTCGTAGGGAGTCTACCTCTCCCCGGCCCCGTGAGGCATCGGGCATCCGCCCGATGCCCCCAGGGGCGTCCACAATCGGGTCTTCTGCGGATCCGAATACCGTGGGGGCCTGATGGGCCCCGGACCGCCCCCCCGGTATGCTGGAACCAGATCGAGAGGACGGGAGGAGAGGACCGTGAGCGAGCGGATGTCTCTCGTGGTGTTCTCGGGGACCGTGGACAAGCTGATGCCGGTCGCCATCCTGACCTCGGGCGCCGTGGCCATGGGGATGGAGGTGGAGATCTTCCTGACCTTCTGGGGGCTCGACGCCTTCCGGAAGGGCAGGCCGGAGACCCTCACCCGCATGAGCCGGGACTATGAGGACCTGGCCCCCGCCATGGCCGCCCTCATGCGCGAGAAGGAGGTCCCGAGCTGGTACACGACGCTCCGCGCCGCCAAGGAGATCGGTCCTGTGACCATCCACGCGTGCGCCATGACCATGGACCTCCAGGGCCTCACGAAGGACGACCTGGACGACATCGTCGATGACGTGGTCGGGGCCGCCGAGTTCGTGGACCGCGCCCGCGAGGGCAAGATCACCCTGTTCATCTAAGGAGGAGACGTCATGGCCAGTGACGCGACCACCCACGCCGACATCGTCATCGATGCCCGGGGGAGCTTCTGCCCCGGCCCTCTCATGGAGCTGGTGCGCCACATCCGCCGCGCGTCCGTGGGCCAGGTCCTGGAGGTGCGGAGCACCGACGCGGGATCCCGGCGCGACATTCCGGCGTGGTGCCAGAAGGCGGGGCACACCCTGGTGGGGATCGAGGACCGCGAAGGCTACACGGCGATCCTCGTCCGAAAGGAGCGGTGAAGTCATGCCCGCGCGCGTCGTGATCCTCGGCGGGGGCGTCGGCGGGACGGTCGTGGCCAACCGGCTGGTGCGGCGAGCGCGGGACCGCGCCCGCGTCACCGTTGTCGACGCCGCCGGGATCCACACGTACCAACCGGGATTCCTCTACGTCCCCTTCACCGGGGACGGCCGCCGGACGCTCGGGCGGCCGGAGCGCCGTCTCCTCGATCCCCGGGTCGACCTCGTGGTGGACCGGGCGGCCGCCATCGACCTCGAGAGGCGCGAGATCCGTCTCCAGGAAGGGGCGACGCTTCGCTACGACGCCCTGGTCATCGCCACGGGCAGTCGGCTGGCCCCGGAAGAGGTCCCCGGCCTCGAGGAGGGGGCCCACCACTTCTACACCCTGGACGCGGCCGAACGCCTCCACGCCGTCCTGGAACGGTTCTCCGGGGGCCGGATCGTCATCGGGGTGGCGGGGCTGCCGTACAAGTGCCCGCCCGCACCGCTCGAGTTCACCTTCCTCCTGGACGACTACCTGCGGCGACGGGGGCTCCGGGACCGCACGGTGATCCAGTACCTCTCCCCCCTCCCCCGGGTGTTCCCCATCGAACCCGTCGCTCTCCTCGTCGACCCCCTCCTCCGGGCTCGTGGGATCGACGTGGTCACCATGTTCAACGTGGACTCCGTCGATCCTCGGGCCCGCACGGTCTCGTCCCTCGAGGGGGAGACCCTCCCCTACGACCTCCTGGTCCTCATCCCGCCCCACCGGGGGGTGGAGGTGGTGCGGGCCTGCGGGCTCGGCGATCCGGAGGGGTGGGTCCCGACCGACCGGGAGACCCTGGCCGCCCTCCGCGTCCCGGGGGTCTACGCGATCGGCGACGCCACAGACCTGCCGGTGAGCAAGAGCGGGTCGGCCGCGCACTTCGAGGCCCACGTGGTGGCCGACAACCTAGCCAGCGAGCTCGCCGGCGCCCCCGCGGCCCGGCGCTACGACGGGCGGGTGACGTGCTTCCTGGAGACAGGACGGGGGCAGGCGTCCCTCCTCCTGTTCGACTACACCCATCCCCCGCGGCCCCGGCGGCCCTCGGTCCTGTACCACCTGGCCAAGGCCGCCCTGGGATCTCTCTACTGGATTGCCGTTCCCACGGGCCTCGTGTGAGGCGAGAGGAGGACACCCGTGCTCGTTCGTGACCGCATGACCTCGCCCGTCGTCACCGTCGCGCCCGACACGGCCCTCAGCGACGCGCTGGCCCTGATGCGCGAGCGGAGGATCCGCCGACTCCCCGTCCAGGACGGGGGAGCCCTGGTCGGGATCGTCACGTGGACCGACCTGATGCGAGCCCTGCCCTCCCCGGCCACGACCCTCAGCCGGTGGGAGATCCCCGCCCTTCTGGCGCGGGCCCAGGTGCGCGAGGTGATGACCCGCCACCCCCGCGTCATCGCCCCGGACGCCCCGCTGGAAGAGGCCGCCACCATGATGCGAGACTACAAAATCGGCGCGCTCCCCGTGGTGGCAGGGGACGCCCTCGTGGGGATCATCACGGAGAGCGACGTCTTCGACGCCTTCATCACGCTCCTCGGAGCGCGGCTCCCGTCGTACCGCATCACCCTCGACGTGGACGACGGTCCCTCTGCGCTCCCGGACATCACCGCCGCCGTCCGCATGCTCGGCCTTCGGCTCCACAGCATGGCCTCCTACCCGGCCGCGCGGGGACGGCGGCGGGTCGTGCTCCGGGTGGAGCGGACGCTGCCGATCGCGTCGGTCGTGGACGGGCTCAAGGAGCACGGACTGGCGGTCGTCCACGCGGCCGCCGACGGGACCACGTTGGCGGAAGCCGTGGCGCGGTACGAGCCTGGGAGTCCGCAGTAGGCGGAGGGAGGACGGTGGGAACACGGCCCGCCCGCGGCATCGATCCCTGGGTCCTGATTCCTCTCCTGGTGGGAGCCCTCGCGTGGGCGCTCGTGCTCGCGAGGCCCCCGGGACCGCCGCCGCCCACCGTCCCCTACACGGAGTTCCTGGGGCTCGTCCACGGCGGCCAGGTGGCCCACATCACCCTCCGGGGGCAGACGGCGACCGGAGAGCTCCGGGACCGCCGCGTGGTGCAGAGTCACCTGCCGGCGGGGGACCGCACCCTGCTCACGGCGGCGGGGAAGGCCGGGGTGACGCTCCGGGTGGTCCCGGAGGGCCGGGGCGACACGGGCCCCCTCCTCCTCGCCCTCGTCCCCTGGCTCCTCCTGCTGGTCCTCGGCACCCTTCAGGCCCGGGGGATCCCCGGCTCTCCGGCGCTCCCGCTCGGGAAGAGCCCGGCGCGGCTCCACACGGACACCAGGCCCCGGGTGACCTTTGACGACGTGGCCGGGGTGGACGAGGCCAAGGAGGAGCTGGAGGAGATCATCGAGTTTCTCCGGCACCCGGAGAAGTTCCAGGCCCTGGGCGCGAAGATCCCCCGGGGCGTGCTGCTCCTGGGCCCGCCGGGCAGCGGGAAGACGCTCCTGGCGAAGGCCGTCGCCGGGGAGGCGGGGGTCCCCTTCTTCTCCATCTCCGGCAGCGAGTTCGTGGAGATGTTCGTGGGACTCGGCGCGAGCCGGGTCCGGGACCTCTTCGAGCAGGCCAAGAAGTCGGCGCCGTGCCTGGTGTTCATCGACGAGATCGACGCCGTGGGCCGGCAGCGGGGCGCGGGCCTCGGGGGCGGCCACGACGAGCGCGAGCAGACGCTCAACCAGCTCCTGGTGGAGATGGATGGGTTCGACCCTAACGCGGGGATCATCGTCATCGCGGCCACCAACCGCCCGGACATCCTCGACCCGGCCCTCCTGCGCCCGGGCCGGTTCGACCGGCGGATCGTGGTGGACAACCCCGACGCCAAGGGCCGGCGGGCGATCCTGGAGGTCCACGTGCGGGGCAAGCCGCTTGCGGAGGACGTGAACCTGGAGGTCCTGGCGCGGCGGACCCCGGGGTTCAGCGGGGCCGACCTGGCCAACATGGTGAACGAGGCGGCGCTGCTGGCGGCGCGGCGGGGGAAGAAGCGCATCAGCCGGTCGGAGTTCGACGAGGCCATCGAGCGGGTGATCGCCGGGCCGCAGCGCAAGAGCCGCATCCTGTCGCCCAAGGAGCGCGAGCTCACGGCCTACCACGAGGCGGGCCACGCGCTGCTGGGCAAGCTCCTGCCCCACGCCAACCCCCCGCACAAGGTGACCATCCTCCCGCGGGGCATGGCGCTGGGCTACGTGCTGCCGCTGCCGCAGGAGGAGAAGTACACCCTCACCCGGGGGGAGATCCTGGCCAACATCACCGCGATGCTGGGGGGCCGGGTGGCCGAGGAGATCGTCTTCGGCGAGATCACCACCGGGGCCGCCAACGACTTCGAGAAGGCCACGGAGCTGGCGCGCAAGATGGTCACCGAGTTCGGGATGTCGGACAAGCTGGGCCCGCTCGCGCTGGGGACCAAGCACGGGCCCGTGTTCCTGGGGCGGGACCTCGTGGAGAGCCGGAACTACTCCGACGAGATCGCCTACGAGATCGACAAGGAGGTCCGGCGCATCATCGACGAGTGCTACAGCCGCGCCCGCGCCGTCCTCCTGGAGCACAAGCCGGCGCTGGAGCGGGTCGCCCAGGCCCTCCTGGAGCGGGAGTCCCTCGAGGGGGAGGAGCTGGACGCGCTCCTCGCCCCCCGGTCCGCCTCGGCGAGCCGCGCCGGTGCGGCCGCGTAGCGGGGGTCTCCCGGGAGCGAGGGAAGATGGGAGGCGGAAAGATGACCAACCCGGAGGAAGAGGTGCGCAAGCTCCTCGCCGTCGAACGGTACCTGGCCCAGGCCGAGAGCGCCGTCCGGATCGCCCGCAGGATTTCCGGCGAGGGGATGCTGGCCCGCGCCCTGGACCAGACGCTTCAGAGCCTGCAGGAGGCCGCCGAACTCGCCGGCCGCGCCAAGCACATCATCCTCCACCAGGGGAGACCGGCCGCCTGAGATCCCGCTGCCCCGGCGCCGGTCGCCCTAGGTGAGGTCGCGCTTCATTTGCTCGAACTGTTCCTTGGTGAGCTCGCCCGCCGCATAGCGCTTCCTCAGGATGTCCAGCGCGCTCTCGGACTGTCCTCCGCGGGTCGCGGCCCGCACGAGGGCCACGATTCCCACGATCACGAGGACCCAAAAGAGCGTCATGCTGATCCACCCGAGCACCATCCAGCCCCAGCCTGCGCCGTACCATCCCATCACGACGGGTCACCTCGCAGACGTCCGATCCCGCCACCATCATAGCAAGGGCGGAAGGTCCGGGCATCGGGCGCATGACTTATACGGCCCCGGCCCGTCCTCGATCGTCCGCAGTACATCCTCCGGGCAGTGCGCTCCGGGGAGTGAGACGACCCACGGCTGCGAAGGAGCCCCCAGGGACGTCCCGGAGAGGGGTGCGCCCTTCCGGGAGAACAGCCGGGCCCCCGGAACTCGTCGCGCCCGGGGGGCATCCGCCGTCACAGGAGGGCGGCGCACGTCCGCGGAGCCTTGGAGTCCCCAGGGCAGAGCGGGGTCTCAGCGATGCGGGCCGCAGTCCGTGCCCCTGGCGTCCGCGTCATCCCGCTCTTCCACGCGCGCCCTCCGGTATTCCCACGCTCGGTCCAGGGCGCCGGGGGTGCTCCGACGGGATCGCCCCGGTCCGCTCGATCTCGCCCGGGGTCAGGGTGGTGATGCCCCCACGCACCTGGGCCCGGCGGTGGTGCTCCGCGGTGGCACAGCGGTGGCACAGAGGGAGACGGACCTGAATCACCGCGCCGAGTTGACACACCGGCACGACCGCACGCCCGAGACGCGAAAGGGCACGAGAGCGGGCGCATGGCAGTGGACGATGGCGTGCACGTCAGGTCGCGCCCGGTAGATGGAGCCGTGGATGAGCCGCTCCCGAGAGAGGGGCTCGGACGACGCGTGCACGGGCTCGGAATCCAGCGTGAACTCGAGGAGGTCGGGACGGCGAACCGGCTCAGGAGCGCGAAAGCGGTTCGCCTGAGCGCGTGGCGCACGCTGACGTGCCCACAGGCGTCGAGCATCCCACGTTGGAGAGGATGCGGATGGCGAGCGCGAGATCCTCACGGATCGCATCGAGCCTCTCGGACATCACGCGTTCCTCCCTGCTTCGCGCCCGCGCGCGTCCCGCGTCGGCCTGTCCCGTGAGAGCCGATCGCGACCCTCCGTGTGCCCCATAAGACCCTCACGGGCACCCTGTCCCTCAGGCCCGGTGGTGCGGCTCCCCGCGGGCGGAGGGTTCCCCCTCCGTCCCCCGGGGGACACTGAGGCGGGACCGCCATGCCCGGTGCGGGTCCCGCAATTCCCTCCCCACGACACCGGGCCCGAACGACCCCGCCCACGTCGATCACCGCAGGCTGTCCAGGATCAGGCCTACCTCGGCTTCGCGTAGTGGGTCATGCCCGTCACGTCCACGATCACCGCGGGCTCGTTGCCGACGACCCACGCATCGTGACCGGGGGGAAGAATGGACACGTCGCCCGGGCCGAATTCCTCCTCGGTCCCGTCGTCCATGCGGACCCTCAACCGGCCCGACACGTGGAAGTTCGTGTGGGCCACCTGGCAGCTTTCGGTCTTGGCGATGGGTTTGAGCGATTCCGACCACTTCCAGCCCGGCTCGAAGGTCGCACGGCCAAACGTGATGTCCCCGAATGAGACGACCTGCAGTTTCCCCTTGGGGAAATTCCGCGTTTCGTCGGGCGCATTCAAGTTCTTCTTTCTCATTCCTCCCACGGTTCACCCCCAGAGATGTGTCGCGTGTCCGATCCAGGTGCGCACGGCGCCGGGCGTGGGCCCGGGCGCCGTCATCTCATCATACCAAGGACTCCGTTAAGAGGACGTAAAGATTCCCCCAGCCCTATGGCTCCGGACGAGCAGATTTCCGCGTCCCGCTCGTCACGACGACGCTCGTACCGAAGTACCGACGGCCACGAGCCCGCCGAGTGACGTGTGGGTGCAGTGAGAACGCCCACTCTGGAAGGTGAGTGTATTGCGTCCGCGCGGGACGCCCGCCCTCTGATGATCGACGCAATCACCGGCACTGGCCGCTGCCCGACCGGCACCGCGGTACCTCGGGGGCTCCGGGGCGTTAGGCCTCCTGCGCGAGGAACTCCCCGGGCCTGGCCAGGTTTCTCGGTTCACTCCGGTGCGCCCCAAACACCTCGTGGCGACGCGGCAGGACCGCGGGGGCCCAGAGAACCGCCTCGCGGCGGCCCCCCCCGCGCCCGCTGCGCCGGCTTCGTAGTCCAATGCCTGCGAACGACCGTTTTCCTCCCGCACGAGGGAGCTGCTGGCATCCCCCTGGGAGCGCCCCGGGGCCTCCGGGGTCCCCGGACCGGCCCGGGGGGGAGTGGTCCGAGGTCCCTCCCCCCGGATCGGGTCCCCGCCCGATTGCGGGGGGGATACCGAGGCCGGATGATGGCTGCGAGGGGGTGAGGGTCGTGGGGAAGAAGGGGGCCAGCCGGTGCCCGGCCTGCAAGAGCGTCCACATCGAGTACCAGGGGACCGACGACGCGGGTAACCAGCAGTGGCGGTGCCGCGAGTGCGGCCAGCGGTTCTCGTTCAAGCCCGGTGAGGTGAAGAGCGCCTAGGAGGCGCACGACGTCCCACTGCCCGCCGTCTCATGCGCGACGCCTTCCCTGACTGCGAGACCCCACGGGTTTTTTCGTCCCTGACGGGCGGCAGCGCGACGCATCTCTGCCCCCATGCCTTCCGTGTCCCCGTGCGCCGCTCCTCCCGAGGGCCCCCTCCTCCGGACTCGGTGGAGGCACACACGGAGAGGGGGATGAACGTGGGCACGCAAGCCTCGAAGGTCAAGGGAAAGGTCAAGTGGTTCAATACGAATAGAGGGTTCGGGTTCATCACCGTGGAGGGGGGACGCGACGTCTTCGTGCACTACACCGCCGTCAATGCCCCCGGACGGCCCCGGCTCCGCGAGGGACAGACGGTGGAGCTGGAGATCGTCCAGGACAAGAAGGGTCCGCGCGCCGCGAACGTCGTCCCGCTCGACTAGAAGGGGTCTCCAGCCTCCAGGTCAGGCGGCGCGGACGGGCCGGGACGGATCCGGGACCACGACGACCGAGTAGCGAGTCCCCGCGGCTCCCTCGAGCGTGCGCTCGCGATCAGGGTCGCGGACGAGCTCCCCGTCTACGTCGAAGGCGTACGGGTAGCTGCCGGGAGGCAGGAACACCGTGATCTCCCAGGCGTCCCCGGTCCGGTGCAGCGGATGGGCGCGGGGGCTCCAGTGGTTGAAGCTGCCGACCAGGGCGACGCGTCTGGCGTCGCCCTGGTATCGAAAGAGGACCGGCCGGAGGGAGGACGCCACAGGTCCAAGATACGCGGGGCGGCCCCCGAGGACCATCGGGCCGCCACCTGATTTCCGGCCCTCACGCGACGGCGATCTCCACCCCCTCGGCCGTCTCACGGGCCTGGGTCCCGAGGCGGGCACAGAGGGACCGTACGCGCGCGAGGATCCGGTCCCGGTCCGCGTGGGTCGCCAGTCGCGCCTGGAACCGCCGGATCAGGGTCGGCACCACGACAAGCCGCACAACGGAGTTCCCTTCCAGGTGCACGAGGAAGACGGCGGACTCGTCGTTCCGCTCCACCTCGTCCACGGCGTAGTCGTCCACGAAATCGCCGCAGCTGTACAGGATCGGCCGGTTCCGGTAGATCTCGATCCCCCGGAGGATGTGGGGGCTGTGGCCGAATACGATGTCCGCCCCCGCCTCCACGAACCGGTGGGCCGCGGCGACGTGCTCGGGAAGGGGCGCGGACCCCCAGTTGGGACCCCAGTGGGCCGAGACCACGACCAGCTCGGCCTCCTGTCTCGCCGCCGCGATGAGGTCCAGGACCGCCCTAAACCGCGGGTCTCCCTCGTCGAGGGGCGCGTAGAAAATGCCCGGGCTGTGCTCGCCCGCCTCCCACGCCGGCTCGTTGTCGGTGAAGGCCACCAGGGCCGCCCGCGCCCCGCCCACCCGGAAGAAGGCCGGCTGCCGGGCCTCGCGGAGGGTCGCTCCCGCGCCGGCAGCGCCGATCCCCTGCCGGCGCAGGATCGCCAGACAGTCGAGCAGAGCCTCCGCACCGTAGTCCAGGGAGTGGTTGTTCGCCAGGGAGACGACGGTGACGCGGGCGACGGCCAGCGTCAGGACGTTCTTCGGGTCTGTCCTGAAGACGAAGACCTTCCCGGGCCAGGGTTCTCCCCGGTCGGCGATCACGCACTCCAGGTTGGCCACCACCGCGTCGGCGGCCCGGAGGAGCGGGAGCGTGTCCCCCCACGGGTACTCGGGCGGCGCTCCCCTGAGGTACTCGTTCACGAGCCGGCCCAGCATGACGTCGCCGACCAAGGCCACCGTGGACGAGCGTGCCACGCCGCCGTCTCCCGCCGGGCCAGCTCGCGTCCTGGGGGTCTACCGGCGCCGGGGCTCCCGGCGCGGCGGGGAGGGCTCCGTCTGGTCTCGACCGGTCCTCTCGTGGAGGTTCAGGAAGAGCTGGATGATGTCGCTGGCGCTCACGATGCCCACGACCCGGTTGCCCCGCACGATAGGGACCCGTCGGACCATCTGGTCCAGCATCAGGGCGGCTACCTCCTCCACGGGAGCGTCCTCCGGGGCGGTCACCGGGTCGGGGTTCATGATGTCCCGGACCCGCGCCCCGGGGCGCGCCACGAGGTCGACGAAGCTCACCATGCCCACCAGCTGGTCGGTGCGGTCGACCACGGGCGCCCCGTGGATCCGGTAGCGCAGCAAGACGTCCTGGGCTTCGTCGACCGTCATGTCGGGGGTCAAGGTGATGACGTCCTTGGTCATGACGTCGCGGGCTTCCATGGCCATCCCCCCTCCCTGGTGCACCCTCTCGTGTCGACCGTACCATACCGAAGGGGAGAGGGCGATAGGGTCTGTAGCGGATCCGCCGAAAGAGAGCCCGGGGCCGGGGGCGGAGCTTATCGGGCCGGGGACGGATAGCGGCGGCCCGAGCCGGTGCCCGATACTACCGGTGGATGCCAGGAGGCGAACTCGCCATGGCCAGCGTGGCCACCGAGGGTGTGAGCGTTCCGGCGGGCCGTGTCCGCCTGGAGGGGGACCTCGCCCTCCCGGAATCGCCCCGGGGGATCGTGCTGTTCGCCCACGGGAGCGGGAGCAGCCGCCACAGCCCCCGCAACCGCTTCGTCGCGGCCGTCCTGCAGCAGGCCGGCCTCGCGACCCTCCTCGCGGACCTCCTGACCCGGGCCGAGGAAGACGAGGACGCCGCGACGGCCCACCTCAGGTTCGACATCGGGCTCCTCGGGGAGAGGCTGGCGTACCTGACCGACTGGCTCCTCCAGGACCCCAGGACCGGGGCGCTGCCGCTGGGTTACTTCGGAGCCAGCACCGGGGCGGCCGCGGCCCTCGTGGCCGCCGCGGAGCGGCCCGAGGTGGTCCGGGCCGTGGTCTCCCGCGGAGGGCGCCCGGACCTCGCCGCCCCCGTCCTGCCGAAGGTCCGGGCCCCCACGCTCCTCATCGTGGGAGGCCGCGACACCCTCGTCCTGCGGCTGAACCGCGAGGCCCTCTACAGGCTCGGGGGGGAACGGGACCTGGCCATCGTCCCGGGAGCGACGCACCTCTTCGAGGAGCCGGGCGCCCTGGACGAAGTGGCGCGGCTCGCACGCGAGTGGTTCGTCCGCCACCTGAGCCCTCCCGCCTCCCCGGCGGTGGGATGAGGCGCACGCGCCTCTCTCCCGCGGGGGGCGGGTCAGGACGGGGAGAGTTTCCGCCTTTCCGCCCCCAGCGCGCTCTGAATCAGCATGAACTCGCCGATGTTTTCCATCGTGACCAGGCCGACCAGGTGGTCGTCCCGCGTCACCGGGAGGGTGCGGCACTGGCAGGTCTGGAGGCGCAGGAAGACGGTCTCCAGCATCTCCGAGGGGTGGACGACCTGGAAGTCCCGCCGCATGGCCTCCCTGACCCGGGCCTCCTGCCCCCGCTGGGCGAGCGCGACGGGGAGGTCGTTCCGCAGCAGGACCCCCACCACCCGGCCGTCGTCCACCACGGGGAAGTCCTGCTGGAAGCCCGCGAGGAGGAGCTCCACCGCCCGCGCCAGGGCGTCGTCGGGCGCGAGCGTCCGGAAGTCGGTGATCATGGCCTGACTCACCGGGATCCCTCCGAGGGCCGTGCGCATCTGGACCATGCTGGCCTCCTGCGCGGCGCCGATCCACACGAACAGGGCGATGAAGAGGAGGAGGGGATTCCCCAAGAGCCCCAGGAACCCGAACAGGAGCGCCATGGCCTGGCCCAGGGCGGCGGCCACGTGGGTGGCGTCGGTGTAGGGCATGCGCGTGGCCATGAGCGCGCGCAGCACGCGCCCTCCGTCCATCGGGAAGGCCGGCAGCAGGTTGAAGGCGGCGAGGAAGACATTCACGACCAGGAGGCGCTCCAGGAACGGTCCGGCCGTGACGTCCATGCGCCCCAGCGGCTCGAACCCGGTGGTGAGCCCGATCCAGGCGTACAGCACGGCGGCGATGGCCACGTTCACGGCCGGGCCCGCGAGGGCGACCCAGAACTCCTGCATGGGCTCCTCGGGCATCCGCTCCATCCGGGCCATGCCGCCGATGGGCAGGAGGGTGATGTCGCGCGTCCGGATGCCGTACCGCTGCGCGGTCAGGGCGTGGCCGAGCTCGTGCAGCACGACGCAGGCGAAGAGCGCCAGGACGAAGAGGACGCCCGCGAGGACCGCGGCCACGTCCCGCCCCTCGGTCCAGTAGCGGAAGGCCACCCAGCCGACGAGCAGGAGGAACGTCGCGTGGAGGTAGATGGCAATCCCGGCGATCTCACCCAGTTTCCACGACCACTTCATCCCGCTCCCTCCTGTGCCTCGGTAGTGTCCTCGGCCCCGCCCGGTTCGCCCTTACGCCGCCCGCGGGGCGTTCCCTGCTCCCGGGCCTCTCCGCGGCGGCGCCGGATCCGTCGAGGGACCGCGCCCGGAGAGGGATGGTGGGTCTCCGGGGTTTGCGATGATGTGGTGCACGAGGCGCACTTGCGTTCGCACACAGGGGCCGTGAAACTCTCAGAGTGGGCCCAACGACAGAGGGTCAGCTCCCTCACCGCCTGGAGGTGGGTCAAGGCGGGCATCCTACCCGTCCCGGCCCGGCAGTTGCCGGCAGGGACCCTCCTCGTGGACGAGCCGCCGCGTCCGGGGCGGACGGTGCTCTACGCCAGGGTCTCCTCCGTCGACCAGAGGGAGGACCTGGGTTGGCAGGGGGACAGGACGTGGGCGGAGGACTGGGGCGTCCGGGATCCCGACGTCGTGACGGAGGTCGGCTCGGGCCTCACCGGGAAGCGCCGCAGGGTGATGCGCCTGCTGCGGGGCCCCTCCGTGGGGCTGATCGTCGTGGAGCACCACCGCCGCCTCGCGCGCGTCGGATTCGAGAGGGTGGAGGCGGCCCCCTTGGGCTCCGGCAGGCGGATCGCGGTGCTCGACCCGCTAGAGGTCGAGGACGACCTGGTGCGGGACCGTGCAGGAGATCCTGGCCTCACTCTGCGCCCGGCTCTACGGGCGCCCCTCGGCAAGGGCCAGGGCCAGGAAGGCCCTGCAGGCCATTCAGGGAGAGCCCGTGTGAGGGCGATCGCCGTCACCGGGAGCGGATCGGAGACGCTGAACGCCCGTGGACGGGACGTCAGACCCGCTACGAGGCGGGCTGTCCCGGATCAGGCGGGAGGCCGGCACCGGCTGCGTCTACCGGGTAAGACCGGCGCCGCTGGCCCGCAAGGGCCGGCTGCCCGAAACGGATTCCTCCATTTCAGGTAACGGCGCCCCCCGTGCCGCGGACCCGCGTCTTCGACCTGCTGCACCGCCGCTACGAGGCGTGGTTCGAGCGGCACCACGCCGCCTACTGGTCGGAGCTCCTGGCGCTCCGCGCCCTCCTCCCGTGGCAGGGCGTGGGCCTGGAGGTGGGGGTGGGCACGGGCCGCTTTGCCGGCCCCCTGGGAGTCCAGGTCGGGGTGGACCCCTCGGAGCCGATGCTCGCCTACGCCGCGCGGCGGGGCATCCGCGTCGTCCGAGGGGTCGCCGAGGCGCTCCCCTTCGCGGACGGGACCTTCGACGCCGTCCTGGTCGTCACGACCATCTGCTTCGTGGACGATCCCCGAGCCATGCTGGACGAAGCCCGGCGCGTCCTCCGGCCCGGGGGCCACCTCGTCGTGGGCTTCATCGACCGCGAGAGCGCAGCGGGCCGGGGCTACCTGGCCCGCCAGGCGGACAGTGCCTTCTACCGGGAGGCCACCTTCTACTCCGCCCGGGAGGTGGCCCGCCTCCTCGCGGAGGCGGGCTTCCGCTCGCTCACCTGGGGACAGACTCTGGGCGCGCCGCCGGAGGCGCTCTCCGAGCCCGAGCCCCTGCGGGCCGGCTACGGCCACGGAGCCTTCGTCGTCGTCCGGGGGACGCGCCCCTGACCCCAGGCGGCCCCGGGGGCCGTCAGCTCTCCCCCGGGGCCGCCAGCCCGGGGACCGGGAAGGTCCCGGGGACGTAGCTGCACAGGGGGTCCTCGGCAAGGGGGTCGCCCGTGGACGCGAAGGCGCGGGAGCGCGATCCCCCGCACACCGAGGCAAACTCGCACGCCCCGCACCGCCCCTTCAGCTTTGCGGGGTCCCGGAGGTCGCGGAAGAGGGGGCTCGACCGGTAGATCCGGGCCAGCGGCTCCCGGCGGACGGTCCCGGCGGGAAGGGGCAGGAAGCCGCTCGGGTGTACGGTCCCCGTGTGCGAGATGAACACAAAGCCCCGACCGGCGTTCACGTCCATAGGGCTCCGGCGCTGGGCCGCGTCAACCGGCCACGGCCCGAGTCCCCGCCGCAAGGCCCAGTAGGTCGGCCCCAGGGTAAAGGCCCGCTCGGGGGGAACCCCCCGCCGGGAGGCGGCCGCCCGCTGGAGCACCACGCGCCTGTAGTGGTGCCCCTCGGTGGTCTTCACGGAGATCACGCTGCCGACGTCGCACAGGAAGTGGAGCACGTCTTCGCACTCCTGGGGGTCAAGCTGGGCCAGGTGGGCCCCGCGCCCCACCGGCACCAGGAAGAACACGCTCCACGTCATCGCGCCCCGCTCGCGGACCAGCCCTGCGATCCCGGGCAAATCCCACATCGTGGATCGGGTGACCGTGGTGTTGATCTGGACCTTGAGCCCGCAGGCCCGGGCCGCGTCCCACGCCTCCAGCGTGCGGTCGAAGACGCCGGGGATCCCTCGGAAGGCGTCGTGGACCTCCGCGCTCGCCCCGTCCACGCTGAGCGAGAGGGCCACCGCGCCCGATCTCCGGAGGTCCTGGATCACCCGCGGAGTCAGGAGCGGCGTCGCCGAGGGGGAGAGGGCGACGGGCAGCCGGAGCGAGGCGGCGTGGGCTACGAGGTCGAGGAGGTCGGGACGCTTCACGGGGTCGCCCCCCGTGAGGACGAGGAGCGGGGCGGGAGGACCGAAGGCGGCGATCTGGGCGAGGAGGTCTTTGCCCTCCTCCGTGGTCAACTCCTCCGGGTCGCGCCACGGGATGGCCTCCGCGCGGCAGTGGGCGCAGGCCAGGTCGCAGGCCCGCGTCACCTCCCAGATCACGATGAAAGGACGCTCGTCCGTGTCGAAGTGAGGGCGCCGGATGAGCACCGGACCGGGACGCTTCATCGCCTCTCCTCCTGCGGGCGGAAGGCCACGAACCGGCAGAGCCCGTACTTTCCGTTGCAGGAGCCCGCCGGGGTCTCCTCGTGCTCGGCGACGACGAGCCCGCCGCACAGGGTTACGATCTCCCCGGGCCCCAGGCGGTGCCGCGCGTCGCCGGAGGGATCCTCGGGCCTCTCCGCGAGAGGCGTCTCCACGACGAGGGCCCCGCCGGGGCGGAGGGCTGAGGGGACCTGGGCGAGCAGGCGGCGGTTCAGGTAGTAGGTGTTGACCACCAGGTCGTAGGTGGCGGGAGGCAGCGCGATCTCGTCGAGGTCGACCACCGCCGCCCGCACCTGGACGCCGCGCTGGCGGGCGCGCTCGACCAGCCGGGCCAGGGCCAGCGGCGAGATGTCCAGGGCGTCGACCCGGTAGCCGTGCTCCGCGAGGAAGACCGCGTGCCGCCCGCAGCCGGCCGCGATGTCGAGGGCCCGCCCTCGGGGGAGCCGGGGGAGCCACCGCACCAGCAGTGGGATGGGTGGCCCCTCCAGGACCCCGCCGCCCTCCGCGTACTTGCGGTCCCAGTACTCCCGGTCTCCCCGCATCTTCCTTGACGCGGCGGCTCCCTCAGGCCCGAGCCGCCCCCGGGCCTTCCCCCACGAGCGCACGTGCGCGCGCGAGCTCGTCCCTCCCCACCCGGGCCTCCGTGACGTCGTAACAGGCCCCCGTCTCCCTGTCGTCCTCCTCCCCCATCACGTCGCCCGCCATGGGGAAGAGGATCTCGTTCTCCTTGGCGATGTGGAGGCGCAGGAGCTCGCTGTAGCGCCTGAGGAGGCCGAGCACCTCCCCGTCGGAGGTGCGCTCCGAGGGGAGGGAGCCCACACGGTCTCCGATGCTCCGCACGATACCCCTCAGGACCTCGTGCTCCTCGAGCATCACGCCGATCGGCCCCCCCTCCCGGGGGATGCCCAGCCGCTCCAGGCACGGGAAGAAGCACCCTTCTTCCTTGCCGTGGTGGCACCGGTCGACGACGGTCTGGCAGAAAGCCAGCACGCGCTGGAGGAAGGAGACCGGGATGCCGTCAGGGCCGGACTCCTCGAGGGCCCGGTCCACCCGGTCCAGGAGCCGCTCCACGAGACTGTGTTCGCGCCGGAGCTCCGCGACAGAGCGCATCGTCTCGTCTCTCCTTTCGCCCTCACACCATGGTGAGACCGCCCCCCACGCTCAGCGTCTGGCCGGTGATGAAGGACGCCTCGTCGGAGGCGAGGAACACGACGGCCGCCGCCACCTCCTCCGGCGTGGCCAGGCGGCCGAGCGGCGTCGCCCGCACGATGGCCTGGATCAGCTTCTCGTTCCCCTCGGCCGCGAGCCGGCGGAGCAGCGGGGTGTCGGTGAGGCCCGGGGCCACCACGTTGACGCGGATCCCGGAGGGCGCCACCTCGCGGGCCAGGGCCTTGCTGAAGGCGATGACCGCCCCCTTCGCCCCCGAGTACACCGCCTCGCCCGACGAGCCCGCCCGGCCCGCCTCCGAGCTCACGTTGACGATCACGCCGCGCTGCCGCGCGATCATCTGGGGGAGGACCGCGTGGCAGGTGGCGAGGACGCCGCGGTAGTTGATGGCGATCACCGTGTCCCAGAACTCCTCGGTCGTGTCCACGAACCGGGTGATCCGGTCCCAGCCGGCGACGTTCGCGAGGATGTCGATTCCCCCCCACGCCCGGGTCACCTCGTCGACCCCGGCCACCACGCTCGCGCGCCGGGTCACATCCATGACCACCGGCATCGCCTGGCCGCCCGCAGCCGTGATCTCGGCCGCGACGGCCTCGGCACCCGCTCCGTTGACGTCCGCCACGGCCACGCGGGCTCCCTCGGCGGCCGCCCGGAGGCACACCGCCCTGCCGATCCCGCTGGCGCCGCCCGTGACCAGTGCCACCCTGCCCTCGAGGATCACCAGCACTCCCTCCTCCCGGGACCGGAGGCGTCAGCCCTCGGCCAGCTTCTGCCCACACCGGCCGCAGTAGGCCATCCCCGCAGGGAGACCCCGGGCGCCGCAGGCCGGGCACTGCTTCGTGGGCGGTCCCCACAGAGACTCGACCCACCCGCCCTGCCGGGCCTGCTCCCGCAGCGCGCGGTAGTCCACCGGGCGCTTCTCAACGAAGGCCGTCATCCCCTCCCACGGCTCGCGGCAGGCGAAGTGCAGGCTGAGCCAGTCCCGGGCGTGTCCCGCCGTGAGGTGCCAGGCGAAGTCCTTCCAGAAGTTCACCTGCTGCTTGGTGTACCGCAGGCACTCGGGAAACTTGTCGATGAGGGTCTGGCAGAGCTCGTCCACGGCCGCGTCCAGCTGCGCCCGCGGCACCACCCGGTTCACGAGGCCCCACTCCAGCGCCTTCTGCGCCGTGATGGGCTCGCAGGTGAGGAGCATCTCCCGGGCCCGGCGGTCCCCGATGAGGAGGGGGAGCCACTGGGTCGCGCCCCCCGCCGCGACGCTCCCCACCCGCGTCCCGACCTGCCGGATGGTGATGTCGTCGGCGGCGACCGCGAGGTCGCAGGCCATGTTGAACTCGTTGCCCCCGCCGGCGACGATGCCGTTCAGGCGGGCGATGGTGGGCTTGCCGATGTTGCGGAGGGCGTCGTGGCACTCCATGAACAGGCTCATGTACTTCCAGTAGTCTCGCGGGCGGCGCGTGAACTCCCGCGCGTACTCGGCCACGTCGCCGCCCGTACAGAAGGCCCTCTCGCCGGCCCCCGTCAGCACGAGGACGGCCACGCCGTCGTCGCAGGCGGCGTCGCGGAAGGCGTCGCGCATCTCCGCCAGGGTCTGGGTGCGGTAGGCATTGTAGACGTGGGGCCGGTTGATGGTCACCCGCGCGACGAAGTCCCGCTTCTCGTAGAGGATGTCGTGGAAGTGAAAGGCCTCGGGAGGACGGGGCTCCAGCGGTGTCCGCAGCTCCTCCTGCGTCGTGCTCATCTCGCTCCCTCCTCTCCGGCGGCCGCTCATCAGGCGGTCTGCTGCGCGGCCAGCTTCCGCAGCCGTTCGTGGGCCAGCAGTGCCGCCCCGAGGGCGCCGGCGAAGACTCCCAGGTCGTCCGGGGCCACGTGAAACGCGCACCCCAGCGAGCGCTCTAGCACCTGGCGCATGAGCGGGACCCGGGTCAGGCCCCCTGTGAGGGCGTACTCGGGCTCCGGCTTGACCCGCTTGAAGATCTGGCCCGCCCGTTCCGCCAGCGCGATCACCGCGCCCCCGCACACGTCCTCCGGGCTGCGCCCCGCCGCCAGGTGGTTGATGACCTCCGACTCCGCGAACACCGCGCACACGCTGGAGATGGTCACGGGATCGGTGGCCGCCCCCGCGAGGGTGGCGATGTCCTTGGGCTCGTACCCCAGGTACCGCATGGTCTTCTCCAGGAAGGCCCCGCTTCCGGCGGCGCACTTGTCGTTGAGGCGGAAGGCCTTGACCCGGCCCCGGCCGTCGAGCCGGATGGCCTTCACGGTCTGCCCGCCGATGTCGAGCACCGTGCGGGTCCCCGGGAACAGCCACACGCTCCCCCGGGCGTGGCAGGTGAGCTCGGTGATGGCCACGTCGCGGAAGGGGACCATGTAGCGGCCGTAGCCGGTGGCCGCGACGTAGGCGATGTCCGCGCGGGACAGCCCGGCGGCCTCCAGGGCCCCGGCCAGGGCCCGCTCCGCCGCGCGGGGGAAGTTGAACCCGCTCGGCTGGGAGTACCTCCCCAGGAGCTGCCCTGAGCTATCGGCCAGGATCACCTTCGTGTAAGCGGATCCCACGTCGATCCCGGCGGTGACGCTCACGCCCGCGCCCTCCCTTCCGCCGTGCCCACGAGGGCCCGGTCCAGGGCGAACAGGGCCGCCCCGATGGCCCCGCAGTAGTGGGACTCCTCGCTCACGTTGATGGGGACGCCGGTCAGCTCCTGGAGGAGCTTGACCATGGCCACGTTGCGGGCCACCCCTCCCGTGAAGGTGATCTCGGGCTCGATCCCGACCCGCCGCAGGAGGGACAGGCTCCGCGAGGCGATCGCCACGTGGACCCCCATGAGGACGTCCTCGACCTTCCGGCCGCGGGCGAGCCAGCCGAGGATCTCCGACTCCGCGAAGACCGTGCACGTGGTGGTCATCACCACGGGAGACCGGGCCTGGAGCGCCAGAGGTCCGAGCTCGCCCAGGGGGATCTCCAGGGCCTGGGAGGCCGCCCCGAGAAACCGGCCGGTCCCGGCCGAGCACTTGTCGTTCATGCAGAAGTCCAGGACCTGGCCCGTCTCGTTGACGCGGATGGCCTTGGTGTCCTGGCCGCCGATGTCGAGGACGCTGCGGGTCCCGGGGAAGAGGTACACGGCCCCGCGGGCGTGGCAGGAGATCTCCGTCACCTGCGCGTCGCCGAACTCGACCCGGAAGCGGCCGTAGCCCGTCCCGACCACGTAGGCCACCTCCCCCTCCCCGATCCCGGCGTCCTCCAGGGCCTCCCGGAAGGCCGCCGTCGCAGACTCCGTGAGCCGCGCCCCGGTATCCCGGAGCGCCCGCCCCAGGATCCGGCGGTCGTGATCGATGACGACGGCTTTGGTCTGCGTGGACCCGACGTCCACGCCGGCGACCACCATCCTCTCACCTCCCCACCGCATCCTTGCGGGTCGCCAGCGCCTCGAAAAAGGCGTCGATGCGGTTCTTGATCTGGGCCTCGGACCACAGGCGCGGGTCCACGAGGTCGGACTGGATGAAGAGCCCGGGGATGTCGCGGTGGGTCCGGAGCCACTCCCGCACGTCGGGGAGACCCGTCGAGGTCGTCCGGCACGACTTCACGCCGTGGAAGCACACGCCGTCCACCGCCCAGTCCTGGACGACGGCCGCGAGCCAGTCCTGCGGGTAGAACATGGGCGAGCTGAACCCCCACCAGGCGGAGGTGAGCAGCTGGGCTGCCAGGCTCTCCAGCGGCCGGGCGAGGTCGTAGCCGAACCCCGGCGGGAACCCCCCGCCCGCGAAGACCATGTAGGTGCTGTGGACGAACACCCCCCCCCACTCCTCGAACAGCTCGGCGAACCGGCGGAAGTAGGCGTAGCAGGCGGTCCCGGCCAGGAGCAACCGGAATTTCTCCTCGGGCACGGCCCCCTGGCCCTGCCGGACGCGCTCCTGGAGCTCGTGCCCGACCACCTCGAAGAACCGGGTCCCCTCCGGTGTCCCCCGGTAGAGGTTGGAGATCCCCTGGTAGATAACGCCCTCCCGGATCGCGTTGAAGGGCGCCGGACGGTGGCGGTTGAGGGCGAGGGCCGCGTGGTACCCCGCGGCCATGCGGTTGACCTCGGCCATGACCTCCCGCAGCCGGTCCACGTCGAAGGCGCGGCCCGTCACCTGCTCGCACAGGGCGATGAGCTCCCGGAGTTGCGCTTCCACGTACCGCAGGTCGCCGAGGAAGGTGTCCCGGTCGGACCCCGCCGCCCCCGTCCCCCGCCAGGCGGGGAGGTCCAGGACGAACACCGGGCAGCCGTACATGTGCTCCCAGATCTCCGACCACTTGATGTAGGTGTTGCACATGTTGGTGGCCACCACGAGCTGCGGCCGCGGCACCGTGCCGTAGGGGTGGGCGCCCTTCCGGAGCTGGAGCCCCACATCGGCCTTGACGTACCCGCAGATGTCCGGCGAGTAGCCCGCGTCCTCCGCCGCCTGCAGGTAGTCCCGGGACTGCCCCCGCATCGCCGTCTGGAGCGAGGTGATCTCCGGGAAGTTGATGACGCAGTCGAAGACGCGCAGGAGCTCCGCGAGGGACCCCATGACGAAGACGTAGGCCACCGGGCGGCCCGTCGCCTCGGCGGTGGACATCTCCTGCCACCACCGCTCCATCAGCCGCCGGTTCTCGCTGCGGGTCGCGCCGGCCCAGGTCGAGGTCTCAGCGCCCATCGTCGTCCCCTCTCCTCGGGGCGGAGGTCTACGCGAAGTCGAAGAGGAGCGACTCCGCGAAGGTCTCCACCTCCATCCGCATCTGCTCGAAGACCGTCATCTTCTCCTCGAACTCCAGCACCAGGTAGGGGATGCCGGCGCCCTCCAGGACCCGGATGTAGTTCACCTGCTCCTCCAGGCCCGGCTCGCACATCTTGGCGGCCGCGATGATGGCCGCGTCGGCCCGGGCCTCCCGGATCCGGCGCAGCAGCATCTCTCCCTTGGGCTTCCGGGGGTCGCGCTGCACCGGACTGTAGCTGGAGTGGTCGAGGTAGGCCGCCGCCAGCTGCTCGAGCAGGTCGCCCTCGGTGCCGACGTCGTCCAGGATCCACCGGAGCCCGATGAGGAGGTCGTCGTCCACGATGTAGCAGATGTCCTGCAGGAGCGCCAGCATGTCGAGGGGCGGCTGCTCGCAGAACCCCCCCTCGAAGACGACCCGCACCTTGTCCTGGCGCTTCGCCGGGCGCTCCGGGAGCAGCTCCAGGACGCGCCGCAAGAGGGCCGTGTGCTCCTCCCGCGGCATGACGCCGGCGGCCCGTGTCAGGGTGTAGACCTCCACGGCCGAGATGAGCCACGGCGTCTCGCGGCGCAGGCGGTACAGCTCGCGGAGCAGGCGCCGGTTCTCGTTGAAGAGCTCGATGCTGGCCCGCAGGCGCCCCTCGGTGATCCGGGTCCCCGCCACGTCCTCGATGATCCCCGCGAGCCGCCGGTACTCGCCCCGCAGGTACGGGAGGGCCGCGCTCGAGGCGGCGTTCTGGGGGAGGTACAGGGTCTGGCAGGGGAGGTCGGGGAAGTTCCGGGCCCACACCCCGCAGGAATTGCGGGCCGCGTCGCAGATGGGGGGGATGACGACGAGGGACAGGAAGTCCAGCCGCCCGCTCAGGGCGAGCTCGAGGGAGCTGCGGACGATAGAGCAGACGAAGGCGGCGATCCGCGCGTCGGCGTGGCGGATCTGGACGGCGCTACCCGCCCCCATGATCTTCACGGGCAGCATCCCCGCCGCGTGGGCCAGCTCCTCGGGGAAGTAGACCTGGAAGTGCCCGAGGACCTTTCCCCCGGGATGGGCGTCCAGCCACCGGCGCACGGCCGGATAGCCCGGATCCTCCACGAGCGTCCGGCACTCCTCCACCACGCGGGTCAGGTCGTCTCCTCCCATCGGCCCCTCCGCCGCGCGGGCCTCAGGCATGGCGCCACACCGGGGCCCGTTTTTCCAGGAAGGCCGCGATACCCTCGGCCGCGTCGGCGGTGGAGAGGAGACGCTCCCGGTACACTCCGGTCGCCTGCCGGAGCGCCTCGCGGACCTCCTGGCGGCTCGGCCCGAGCACCGCGCGCTTCGCCAGCCGCAGGGCCACCCCGCTCATTCCGAGGAAGCGGCCCGCCAGCCGCTCGGTGGCCTCCTCCAGGTCCTGCGGCGGGACCACCTGGTGGACGAGCCCCCACTGGTGGGCCTGCGGGGCCGGAAGAGGCTCTCCCGTGAGCACGAGCCGAAGCGCCCGCGCGTCCCCCACGCGGCGGGGGAGGACCGCGGCCGCCACGGGGGGGAGGGCGGCCAGGGTGATCTCCGGGACGCCGAAGGACGCCCCCTCGGCCGCGACGACGAAGTCACACAGGAGGGCGAGCTCCCACCCTCCTCCCAGCGCAGGTCCCTGGACGGCGGCGATGAGCACGGGCTCGAGGTCCAGCATGCGCTCTGCAAAGGTTTCGAAGGCCTCCAGCATGGGCCCCGCGCGGTCGGGTGTGTGCTCGGCCACGTCGACCCCGGCGCAGAAGGCCCGGGACCCGGTCGAGGCCACGACCACCACGGCCACCTCCGGTGTGCGGGCCAGGCGCTCGCAGGCCGCGGTGAGGTCCCGCAGGACCTCGAGCGTCAGGATGTGGAGGGGCGGACGGTCGAGGACGAGCCGCGCCGCCCGGCCGTCCACCGTCAGGATGACGTGGCCGCCGTCGCGCTCCACGGCTCCTCCTCCGCGCCCGACGAACTGTACCCGTCCAGGAACACGCGCGTCATGCCCTCGGCCAACGCGTCGGCCCCTCCGTCCACCTCGGGCCGGTACCACATGTGGATCCAGTTGATCATGCCGAACAGGCTCATGGCGGCCAGCCGGAGCGGGATCCGGTTGGTGCCGAGCTCGGCCAGCACCGCCCGACAGATCTCGTAGTACCGGTGCCGGAGGGCGGCCACTTCGGCCGCGTGCTGGCCCCGGAGGGCCCCCAGCTCGCGGGTGATGACCTTGATCTCGTTCATGTCCCGGAGGAAGTGAGTGAGGTGGTTGCGGATCAGGGCGTGGACGCGCGCGCGGGGGTCCCGGATGGTGGCGAGCTCAGCCTCGAGGGCCTCCAGCAGGACGGAGAAGCTCCGGGAGCAGATGTGGTAGAGCAACTCCTCCTTGCTCCTGACGTAGTAGTACAGGCCGGCAACGCTCATCCCCGCGGCCTTGGCCACGTCGCGGATCGACGTGCGCTCGTAGCCCCGCGACGCGAACAACGCGGCCGCCGTCTTCAAGATCGCCTGGAGCCGCGCGTCGTGCTCCATGCCCCTCCCTCGGCCGGACGGTGTCGAGCGATCGCTCGCTTGGTTTCACCCTACGCCAGCCCCGGGGCCCGCACAACGCGCCGTATGCATCATTTTTGTGGTGCGGATGCCGCATCCGCCGGCCCGGGCACGAGAGCTCCTCCCGGAGGCGCCACCCGCGTCCCGACAGCCGGCGTGCGGGGAAAGGCCAGCGCGACGGCCTGGAGCCGGCTGTGGACCCCCAGCTTGGTCAAGATCCGCTGGATGTGGTTCCGCACGGTGGCCGTCGACACCACGAGCCGGCGGGCGATCGCCGCCGTCCCCTCGCCGGAGGCGAGGAGGTGGAGCACTTCCCGCTCCCGCGCCGTCAGCCGCGCGAGGGGGTCTTCGGTCACGTCCGAGGGGCCGAAGGAGCGGGCGAGGGTCTCCCACAGGGCCGCCAGCCACTCGCTGGGGAGCCGCGGGGACGCCACCGGCCGGAACAGGTGGACGGCGATGGGCCCTCCCGCGCCGGGGACCAGGATGGTGCTCACATTGAGGAACCGCTCGGTTCCCTCCTTGGTCCGCGTCACCAGGTCGTAGGCGCAGGCCGCCTCGCCGCGGAGGGCCATGACGAGCACGTGGCAGTGGGGGTGGCACACCAGGTTCCCGTGGTCGTCCCGGCCGCGCATGACGTCGTAGCAGGGCCGGCCCAACACCTCGGAGGCGGCGTAGCCGAGGAGGGTCTCCGCCGCGTGATTCCAGAACACGATCCGGCCGGCGGCGTTGACGGCCATCACCCCGTCGGCGGTGTTGCTGAAGATCTCCAGCGGATCGGGGGCGCGGGTGACGCTCTCCTGGGTCGCCTCCCTCCCCGCGGACGGCTTCCGGACCCGCGCGCGTACGGGACCTCGCTCCATGGACGACCCCCCTCCAGGGCCCTCCACCCCGGTCTCAGGGACCGGGCCCGCTCGCGCCCCGGACCGGGGGGAGACCAGGCGCCTGATGAATTAGCATTACCATAGCAGCTTCACGCAGGCTGTCTATCGGGTCGGCGCCCGATCCCGGACCCCCCGGGCGCCGGTCCCCCGTCCCGCCCGCCGGGCGGCCGGGCGCGGGAGGCCAGCGTGGGCTCCGAGAACGCGGGGGCTACGCGGGCCGGGGCGAGGGCGTCCCGAGCTCCTGGAGGTCCACCACGTCCACGGCCCCGTAGGGCTTTGCCCGGACGAGGCGGGGGAACCGGTTCGTCCTGTGCGCGACGGCGGCCAGCAGCGTGGCTGCGAGCGCCCCCGAGCGGGGGAGGTGGAGCAGGAAGGACCCGCGCCCCCACTCGGCGGCGGTGAAGCCCAGCTGGTCGAGCACGCCGAGGACCTGGGAGACCAGGGGGCGATCGTCGGTGATCCCCGAGACGTCCACGTCGAGGACCTGTTCCACCTCCTCACCCGTCACCTGCTGGATCTGCCGCAGGTGCGCGGGAAAGAGCGGGGGGCCGAAGTTGAGGATGACCACCTCATCCACCTCCTTCGTGAAACTGGGCCTGGGGGCCCGATCGCGCGTCCCGGTCGTCCGGGGCATGGCCGACGCACTGCACCCAGTACCGGGGAACGGACCCGGGACAGCCCGCAAGCCTCAGCGCGCTCCGCATGGTCGAGGCGAGGGCGGGGACGGCCAGGTCCCACGGCACATGGGGGAGCAGGGTGGCGGCGATCTGGGAGGCCTCCTGCGGGTCCTCGAAGCTCGCGGGGGAGAGGTCCACCTGGTGGAGGGACCAGGAGGCGCGCACGAATCCCGAGGAGACCACCAGGAGGTCGTACTCTTCCAGCGTCAGCCAGGGCGGCGCCGGGGCGCCTCCCCCCAGGTCGACGACGCCCCGCTCCCCGAGGTATCGGGCGGCGAGGAGCGCCCACACCTCGAAGAACCGTTCCGTCCCCGGGACGTAGCACCCCCGGAAAGATCCCGTAGTGAAGGCGAACATCCCGCCCGGCCGGAGGGTCCGCCGGACCTCCACCAGGACCCGCTGCTTGCGGGCGATCCGGTGGAGCGCGTTGCCGCAGACGACCGCGTCTGCGGGCGGCACGAGACGGCTCAGGCGCTCCGGGCTCCCTTCGACGAACTGCACGCACCGCGCGCGGATCCGCCGCCGGGCCCGGGCCAGGGCGGCGGGGGACGGGTCCACCGCGAAGACGGTCCCACAGCTCCGCCGGCACCCCCAGGACCTCAGGATGAGCTCGGTCACCGCTCCCTGCCCGCAGGCCAGGTCGACGATACACCCACCCCGGGCACACACCCGGTCCACCAGCCACCGGGTGATGCCCGACAGCTCCCGGGACCGCCCCGTCGACCCCCCACGGACCGCCACGCCGTCGCTCAGAAAGGCTCCATCCCTCCGGGGCACCGCGAGGCCTGAGGGGGTGCCCGCCCCCTCGGGCTTGTCCCCACGGTAGGCGGCCGTCGACCCGGGCGCAATGAGGCAAACCGGCCAATTCCGTAGTGCAGGTGCTCCCCCTCCCTCGAACGGGAAATCGGGTGTCGACCCGATAGGATCGTGACCCCGGCGGTGCTGTGATGAAAGTACTTCCCGGGTCGGCGTCGCTCGTCTGTTCGGAGGTGAAGGTGGCTGGCTAGCGTGGACTGGACGTTCTTCCTCCTCACGGCCCTCGCCCTCGCAGGCGTCCTGGTCGGCCTGGTGGGGTTCCTCATCGTCCTGCGGAAACCGCCTCCGGACAGGAGCGACCTCATCGACCCGACGTGGCGGCAGCGCCGCGGGGACTAGCTCGGGCGGGGCCGGCGCGCGTCCTTCCCCAAGCCGCATCCCGCGCTAGTCGATCCTCTTGCGGAACCGGAGGAGGGCCACTCCGAACACGGCGCTCCCCAGCCCCGCGAGGATGACGACGGGACGCCAGATGTCCACGAGGCCGATCCCTTTGACGAGGATCCCGCGGATCACCACCATGTAGTAGGTCAGCGGGAGGGCATCCCCCGCCACCTGCAGCCAATACGGGAGCGACTCGCGCGGGAAGAAGAACCCCGAGAGCAGGATGCTGGGGAGGAAGACCAGTTGGGACATCTGGGTGGCCTGCTGGTACGTCCGCGAGACGGTGGAGATGAGCACCCCGATCCCCAGCGTGCTGAAGAAGTAGGCCAAGGAGAAGACGTAGAGCTCAAGGAGACTCCCTTTGATGGGCATGCCGAACCACAGGTGGGCGAGCAGGGTCGTGATGGTCAGCCCGATGTAGCCCAGGACGATCAACGGCAGGACCTTCCCCAGCATCAGCTCCAGCCCGGTCACCGGGGTGACCACCAGCTGCTCCATGGTCCCGCGTTCCCGCTCGCGCACCATGAGGGTCACCGCCTGAAAGGTCGTGACGAACATCAGGATCACCGCGATGAGGCCGGGGACCACGAAGTCCACGTTGCGGAGGTCGGGGTTGTACCAGGCGCGGGCGCGAATGTCGACCGGGAGCGGCGAGATCCGCGCCCCGGTCTCGCGCGCCGTCCTCGACAGGACCAGCTCCGTCGACAGGTGCTGGCCTACCTGCGCGGCGACCGAGAGGACCGTCCGGGCCGACGTGGGCTCGGAGGCGTCCACGATGACGCCCACGGTGGCCGTCCGCCCCGAGGCGATCCGCTGGGCGTAGTCGGGGGGGATGATGATGCCGATCTTCGCCCTGCCGGAGTCGATGAGCCGCGTGACGTCCCGGAACCCCCTGGCGTCGTACCGGAGGTCCACGTACGTGGTGTTGACGAAGGCGTCCAGCAGATGGCGGCTCTCCGGGGACCGCGATTGGTCCAGCACCACGGTCGGGATGTGGTAGACGTCGTTACTGAGGTACCCGAAGAGCATCAGCTGCAGGATCGGCAGCGTGATGATGGTCGCGAGGGTCCTCCTGTCGCGCACCAGGTGGAGGGTCTCCTTGCGGACGATGCTCCGGAGGCGGCGGAGACTCACTGCGACCCCTCCTTCCGGCGGCGCTCCACGATCCCCACGAAGCTATCTTCCAGGCTGGGCGGGGCCGGGGCGGCCCCCTCCACGGCGATGCCATACCGGGCCAGCGCCTCCCGGATCCGGGGGAGGACCTCCCCTGCGTCGGCCACCGCCACGCGGAGCGCCCTCCCGGCGAGGCCCACCTCGTACACCCCCGGGAGGGCCGCGAGGATGTCGAGGGCATCCGTCGGCGTCGGGGTGAGGACTTCCACCACGTCGACCCGCCCCTCGCGCGTGCGGATGTCCTCGGGCGTCCCCAGGGCGACGATCCGTCCCTCGTAGAGGAAGGCCAGCGTGTCGCAGTGCTCGGCCTCGTCCATGTAGTGGGTGGTCACGATCACCGTCGTCCCGCCCTCGGCGAACTCCCCGATCAGGTCCCACATGTCCCGCCGGCTGACGGGGTCGACCCCGCTCGTGGGCTCGTCGAGGAAGAGGATCTGGGGACGGTGGAGGACGGCGCAGCCAAAGGCGAGCCGCTGGGTCCAGCCGCCGGCCAGGTCTCCCGCGCGGGTCCGCTCCTGCCCCCGGAGGCCGGCGCGGGCGATCCACTCGGCCGCGCGGTCGCGCGCCTCGCGCGGCCCGAGCCCGTAGATGCCCCCGTAGAACACCAGGTTCTCCCACACGGTGAGGTCGGGGTAGAGGCTCGCGCGCTGCGCCATGTACCCGATCCGCTCCTTGACGCGCTCCGGGGAGCGCGCGACGTCGAACCCGAGGACTTCGGCGGTCCCCTCCGAAGGCGCGAGGATCCCGCACAACATGCGGATGGTGGTGGACTTCCCGGCCCCGTTGGGCCCGAGGAACCCCCAGATGGATCCCCGGGGGATGTGGAAGGTCACGCGGTCCACGGCCACGAAGGCGCCGAACCGGCGCGTCAGGCCCTCCGCCCGCACCGCCCACGCCGGGTTACCCACCTGTCTCCTCCCGCCGCGCGGCCTCCTCCTCGATCAGGGAGACGAACACGTCCTCGAGCGAGGGCGGGACGGCTCGCAGGTCGAGGACCCGGACGCCCCGGTCCGCGAGCCGCGCCGTGAGGACGGGGACGGCTCTCGCGGCGTCCTGGACGACCGCGCGGATCCGGTTCCCCAGCAGGGTCTCCGCGCGCACCTCCGGGGACTGCTTGAGCACCTGCCGCGCCATCCCCCGCGGCTCGGCCGCCAGGTCGATGACCTCCCCGCGCATGCGGCTCCGGAGGGCGCGCGGGTCCCCCGCCGCGATCAGGCGCCCGCGGTAGATCAGCCCGACGGTCGTGCACCGGTCCGCCTCGTCCATGTAGGTGGTGCTCACCACGATCGCCGTGCCCGCCCGGGCCAGCCGGTACAGGATGCGCCAGAACTCCCGGCGGGAGACCGGGTCGACGCCCGCGGTGGGCTCGTCCAACAGGAGGACTGCCGGCTCGTGGACCAGCGTGCAGGCGAGGGCCAGTTTCTGCTTCATCCCCCCCGAGAGGTAGTCGGCCGCCCTGTCCTCGACGCCCGCGAGGCCGCTTACGGCCAGGAGCGCTCTGATCCGCTCCCTGGCCTCCCGGGGCGGCACCTGGAAGAGCTCGGCGGAGAGGGTCAGGTTCTCCCTCACCGAGAGGTCGCCGTACAGGCTGAACCGCTGCGGCATGTAGCCGACGCGCGACCGGACCGCCTCGGGCTGGTGGGTCACGTCGATCCCCTCCACGAGCGCGCGGCCGGCCGTGGGCGCGACCACCCCCGCCAGCATGCGCAGGGAGGTCGTCTTGCCCGCCCCGTCGGGCCCCAGGAGGGCGAAGACCTCCCCGTGCGCGACGGAGAACGAGACCTCGGAGACGGCCAGGACGGGGCCGAACTCCTTCCGGAGCCCCTCCGCCACAACGGCCGGATCCCTCATCGGGCTCCGCGCGTCCCGGACGGGCCCAGGAGGATCTCCGCGTCCGCGGGCATGCCCGGCTTGAGACGCCCGCCCTCGTTCGCCAGTCCGATCTTGACGCCGAACACAAGCTTCACCCGGTCCTCCTTGGTCTGGACGTTCCCCGGGGTGAACTCGGCCCGGCTGCTGATCTCGACGACCCGTCCCCGGAAGGTGAGGCCGGGGAAGGTGTCCACCGTCACGTCGGCCTCCTGGCCCAGGTGCACGGCGCCGATCCGGTCCTCGGGGATGAAGACCCGCAACCAGAGATCCCGCAAGTTCACCAGGGTGTAGAGGGGAGTGGAGGCGGCCACCACTTCCCCGGGCTCGATGTTCCGGGTCAGGACGACCGCATCCAGCGGAGAGGTCACGGTCGTGTAGGACGCCAGCACCTGCCGGTACCGGAGGGCCTGGCGGGCTTCCCCGAGCGCGGCCACCGCGGCGGCCAGCTCCTGGCGTCGCTGCTGGACGAGGGAGGTGCCGGAGCGGGCCTCCTCCACCGCGGCGCGCGCCTGGGCCACCTGCGCGCGGGCGACCTCCAGGTCCCGGGCACGGATCTCCACCTGGAGCCTGTTGGCCCGGGCGCTCTCCAGCGCCGCCCGGGCCCCGGCAACGGCTTCGGCGGCGCTGCGCGCCTGCGCCACGGCGGCGTCGTAGGCCGACTGGGCCTGGTCCACCTGTTGCGCGGCGACCGCCCCCGCCAGGAACAGCTGCCGGGTTCGCGCGAGGTCGCGCGTGGCCTTGACCAGCGCCGACCGGGCGGAGACCACCGAGGCCTCGGCGGCCCGGAGCTGGGCCTCGGCAGCCCGCACGGCCGCCTCTGCGACCCGGGCCTCAAGGAGGAGGGCCGTGCGGGCCTCGGACACGCGGGTCTCCGCCGCCGCCAGCTGAGACGAAGCCCCCGCCGCCTGGGCCGCGGCGATGAGCTGCTGCGTGTCCACGGCGTGCCGTGCCTGCCTGACCCGGGCCTCGGCCGCCCGCACGGCCGCTTCGGCCTGCGCGAGCTGCGCCCGGGCCTCCTCGGGCTCCAACTGGGCCAGCACCTGGCCGGCGCGGACCGTCTGCCCCTCGTCGGCAAAGAGCCTCACCACACGGCCAGGGATCGAGGGGCTGACCTGGACCTCGGTGGCTTCGATGGTCCCCGACCCGAACAGGCGATCCGTCCCCCCCCGCTGGCTGAGCCCGGTCCACCCCGCCCACGCCAGGAGCGCGGCGACCCCGAGGGCGATGACTGCATAGAGGAATCTGCGCGGCATCTCCCACCTCTCGACCCGGATCCACGCCGCGGCGGCCGGCGCTCACGGGCAAGACCCCCGTCCAGACTACCCGAGAATCGCCGCACGGGCCATCGGTCCCGCGCTCGAACGTACAGCGCACCACGCCCCGATCCCTTCCCGACCCCTCCGCCCACCTCGACGCGCGCCTTGTGGACCGTCCCCCAACCGGCTAGGATGAGAGTACGCCCGGATCTCGAAGGAGGTCCTATGCCCAGGGACCCCGGGGTGGACGCCTCGACGGCATCCCTGTTCACCAAGGTCCGCTCGCGCAACACCCTGGAGGAAACGGTCCACCGCCTCGCCGCCACCATCAAGGCGCGGCTGCTGGCCCCCGGGGACCGCCTTCCCCCGGAACGCGACCTCGCCTCCCGCCTGGGCGTGAGCCGGTCCACCCTCCGGGAGGCGCTGCGCGTCCTCGTCCGGGCCGGGTACCTCGAGGCCCAGCGGGGGCGAAACGGCGGGACCTTCGTCGCTCGGTGGCCTCCCCTCGTTCCCCCCCGCCAGCGCAGGAGCGTCCTCGACCCGCTCCGCGAGACGCTCCCGGGGCTCCTGGACTTCCGCAGGGCCGTCGAGCCCGCGGCGGCGGAACTGGCGGCGCTCCGCGCGGCGCCCGCGGAGGTCGCCGGCCTGGAGGGGATCCTCGCCGGCATGGCCGGGGCCGAGCGGGCCTTCGAGACGTACCGGGCGGGGGACGCCCGCTTCCACGTGGGGATCGCGCGCGCGGCCCGGAGCCCCCTGATCCTGCGGGCGGTCACCGAGGTGCAGACCGCGCTCACGGACGTCCTCGACCTGATCGTGTACCACTCGCTCCGCGTGCTCGAGCACTCCACGGCGTACCATTGGCGGATCCTGGACGCGATCCGCGCCCGGCACCCCGCCCGCGCGCGCCAGCTCATGCTCGACCACATCCTCGCCACCGAGAGCATCATCCGGAGCCTGATCCCCGAGGCCGACTGGCCGCCATCCTCAGGGCCGGAGGACGCGCAGGGCACGCGCTCGCCCCTTGACAGTCCCCAGTCAATGGTATAGAAACATACCACACATCGCGGTCCCCGGGGCCACCGAGGGACGCGAGGCGCCGGAAACCGGGGGGCAAGGCCGATGACCCTTGAGGAACTCTACGCCGACGTCCGCGAGGGCCTCATCGACACGGTCATCGTCGCCATGGTGGACATGCAGGGCCGGCTCGTGGGGAAGCGCGTCACCGCCCGCTTCTTCGTGGACGACGTCGCCCACCACGGCCTCCACGCGTGCAGCTACCTCCTGGGGTGCGACGTGGAGATGGAACCCCTGCCCGGGTACCGGCTCACGAGCTGGGAGACGGGGTACCACGACGTCCGGCTCCAGCCCGACCTCTCCACGCTGCGCCGCCTCCCGTGGCTCGAGGGGACGGCCTGTGTCCTCTGCGACGTGGTGGACGACTCGGGGGTCCCGGTCCCCGAGTCCCCGCGCCAGGTCCTGAAGCGCCAGGTCGACCGCGCGCGCGAGCGCGGCCTCCTCCCCATGGTCGCCTCCGAGCTGGAGTTCTACATCTTCCGGGAAACCTACGAGACCGCCCGGGCCAAGCACTACCACGACCTGGAACCCTACGGCGGCTACATCGAGGACTACCACATCCTCCAGGGGACCAAGGAGGAGTGGCTCATCCGCAGGATCCGGAACGGGCTGGAAGGGGCCGGGGTCCCCGTGGAGTTCAGCAAGGGCGAGTGGGGACCGGGACAGCACGAGCTGAACCTCCGGTACACCACCCCGGTCGAGATGGCCGACCGCCACACCCTCCTCAAGCAGGCCGCCAAGGAGATCGCCGCTCTCCACCAGGTGGCGGTGTCCTTCATGGCCAAGTGGCGGGCCGACCTGGCGGGGTCCTCCTGCCACCTGCACAGCAGCCTGTGGGACCTCGAGGCTCAGCGCAACCTCTTCTGGGAGGAGGGGGCCACGCCGCTCGGGATGTCGCCGCTCTTCCGGCACTACCTGGGGGGGCAGCTCGCCGGGGCCCGTGAGCTCGCCTACTTCTTCGCCCCCTACGTCAACTCGTACAAACGGTACGCCGCCGGCACCTTCGCGCCCGTCCTCCTCGTGTGGGGCCACGACAACCGCACCTGCGGGTTCCGGGTCGTCGGACGCGGACACGCGCTGCGGCTCGAGAACCGGATCCCGGGGGCCGACGTGAACCCCTACCTGGCCTTCGCCGCCACCCTGGCGGCGGGCTTGTGGGGGATCGACCACGGACTGGAGCCCCCCGCGATGTTCGAGGGGAACGCGTACGCCGCCCCGCAGGGCCGCCCGGGCGAGCCGGAAGCTCTGCCCCGGGTCCCCGGCTCCCTCCGCGAGGCGATCGCGGAACTGGAGCGGAGCGAGATGGCCCGGGAGGCCTTCGGCGACCGGGTGGTCGAGCACTACCTCCACACCGCGCGGCTGGAGCAGGAGGCCTACGACCGCGCCGTCACGTGCTGGGAGCTCGCCCGGAACTTCGAACGCATCTAGGGGCGCCCCGGCGAGGAGGGCAGGCAATGAGGCTCCAGGGCAAAGTCGCGCTCATCACGGGCGCCGCCAGCGGAATGGGCCGTCTCGCGGCCCTCACCTTCGCCCGCGAGGGGGCCCGCGTCGTGGCCGTCGACATCGATAGGGAGGCGGGCGAGGACACCGCCCGCCGCATCGCGGAGGACGGCGGGGAGGCGCTGTTCGTGCCCTGCGACGTGTCCCGGGAAGACCAGGTGCGGGCGGCCGTACAGGCCGCCGCGGAGCGGTTCGGGCGCCTCGACGTCCTCTACAACAACGCCGGGGTCTTCCCGCCGGACGACGGGTCGGTGGTGGACCTGGAGGAGACCGTGTGGGACCGGGTCCTCGCCGTCAACCTCAAGGGAGTCTACCTCTGTTGCAAGCATGCCGTCCCGGCCCTCCTCCGGAACGGGGGCGGGTCCATCATCAACGTCGCCTCCTTCGTGGCGCTCGTGGGGTGCACCGTGCCCCAGGACGCCTACACGGCCAGCAAGGGGGGCGTGATCGCCCTGACCAAGTCCCTGGCCGTCCAGTTCGGGCCGCGCCAGGTCCGGACCAATGCCATCGCGCCGGGGCCCATCGAGACACCGCTTCTCACCTCGTGGCTCCTCACCAACCCCGAGGAACGCAGGCGCCGTCTGGACCGGATCCCCATGGGACGGTTCGGACGGCCCGAGGACGTCGTGCACCTTGCCCTCTACCTGGCGTCCGATGAGTCCAGCTGGGTCAACGGCAGCGTGTTCGTCGTAGACGGGGGCATCACGTCCAACTACTTTTGAGGCCGCGCGCCCGGGCGGGAGTGGGCCTCCACTCAGGCCTGGGCGGTGACTGCTGTCACCCTTGAGGCGGAGGCCGGGGCGGCCCAGTGAGAGCACCCCAGACCACTCGCCCTTCGGGAAAGCGTGAAGGGGGAGTCGCGCAGGTGGGTCCCGGGCTCAGCAGGGCGGGTCGATCGTGATCGGCGCGTTGAAGTCCCAGGAGTCCTCGACGACCGGTCCCCCGTCCGCGGGGGTCTCGACCCTCCGGGGATTCGCCGTCTCGGTCGCCACGTACAGTCTCTGCGCACGGTGTTCCCTCTCCGTGACCGTGACGGCGGAGGTCTGCGTCGGCGCGCCCTCGGCGACGTCCGGCCCGCGCCGCATCCTTTGGACGACGGCATCGGCCTCGTGGCGCATGGCCTCCCGGAGATCCCGCATCGGGCACTGCCATCGGGGCGCGGGCGCACTCTCCCCGGGACGTGCAGAGGGCGGCCCCGATCCGCATCTGGGTGACCTGTCCCCGGCGACGAACGCCATGCGCCTCCGGTCCGGGGTCCTCCGGGGGCACTCGGGCACGCCGGACTAGTTCCCCGCGGGCTCCGGATCCGGCCGCCCCGCCCCGTACCGGGAGCCGCCGGGTCCTCTCTCCCCTTTCATGGCGTACAGGCGCTGGTCCGCCACGTGCAGGACCCGCGCCTGGTCCACGCCGTCCTCGGGACAGGTCGCCAGCCCCCAGGAGACGCTCAGGCGGAACCGGACGTCGCCCGCGCCGTCGGTCCCGACGCCGGAGATGTCGATGTAGCGGAGGCGGCGGAGGATGGCGGCCGCGCCCTCCTGGGCCGTCTCCGGGAACATGACGATGAATTCGTCCCCGCCGAACCGGCCCACGCAGTCGTAGGCGCGGATGTTCTGGCGGAGTTGGCGGGCGACCTGGACCAGGACCGCGTCGCCGGTGGCGTGGCCGTACCGGTCGTTGATGGCCTTGAAGGCGTCCAGATCCAGCAGGGCCACGCTCACAGGGTGGCGGGTCCGCCGTGTCCGCTCCAGCTCCGACCTCAGCTGCTCGAGGAACGACCGGCGGTTCAGGAGGCCCGTGAGCGTGTCGGTGGAGGCGAGGGTGCGCAGCTGCTCGTGGAGGCGCGCCACCTCGAAGGCCCCCGCCAGGTAGCGAGCGACCACCGTGAGGAGGTTCAGGTCTCCCTGCGTGAACCCGTGGACCTGGCTGTGGTGGGCGCTGAGGACCCCGATGGGCCGGGACCCGGCCACGAGAGGGGCGTAGATGCCCGACCGCACCCGGTCGTCCCGGCGGTACACCCGGGGGTCGGCGTGCATGTCCGGAACGAGGAGCGGCACCCCCGTCTCCATCACAACCCAGTTGAGCCCGTGGCCGCGGGGGATCGTGAGGCCCCGGAAGTTCGCCCGGATGCCCGTGGCTCCCACGATGGTCAGGTGGTGGGGGTCGCGGTCGTCGAGCAGGGCGACGGTGCAGGAGTCGAACCCCACCTCGACGTGCAGCGCCTCCAGGACGTGGTCCACCAGGGCGGGCAGGTGGAGGAGGGCGGTGAACTCCCGCGCAAGGCGAGCGAGGAAGGCGAGCGCCTTGTCGGACTCCTCGGGGAACATGACCTCGGCCCCCATCGACTACACCATCTGGTGTCTCTGGGCGAACTCCTGTTCGGCAAGGATCGTCGCGCTGGGAAGCAGAGAGAGCCCACATCCCGCCCCGGCACGGGCCGGCCGGCCCACCTCCACAGTGCAATATGCCCACAACCCCTTTTCCCCGGCGCCCTCCGGCGAGCCAGGTTTGCGCTCGCGCAACGACGCCCCACGGGGCCCGGGGTACGGTGGAGCGCGGGGACAGCCTATGGACATCGTGGATGCGCTCGTGGGCGAGCATGGAGTCCTGGGGGCGGAGTGTGAGGACCTGGAGGGGCTGGTGGCGCTCGCGTCCTCCCTCGCGGAGGTCCGCGCCCAGACCGCGCTGCTCGCGTCCGGCCTCCAGAGCCACGCCCAGGTCGAGGACGAGCTCCTCTTCACGGCCCTGGAACCGTCCCTGGGGGCCTCCTCCCCGGTCCTGCAGGGAATGCGGATGATGCACGAGGATATCGACCGCGGGCTCGCACGCGCCGTCCAGGCCCGCGACCTCGCCGAGATCCGGGACGCCCTCCTCGGAGTCCTCGACCTGACCCGCCAGCACTTCATGGGCGAAGAACAGGTGGTCTTCCCCCTGGCCCGGGACACCCTGCCGCTGGCCATCCGGGAGCACCTCGGGAGCCAGTGGGCCGACCGCCGGGGCATCTTCCGGCTGGCGATCGGCTCCTGATCGTGATCCCGGAGGTTCCCGGGATCCTGCGGCAGGCCTTCCCCTCCTTCGACCCCGAATGAGACGGGAGCGGGAGGCGCAGAGGCCCGGGATGGACCCCCCTGACTCGCACAGCGACGACCTGGAGATCCTCCTCCGGACTCCTCTCTTCCGGGGGGTGTCCCCGTCCGACCTCCACCTGATCGCCCGGGCGTCCCTCCGCCGCCGCGTCCCCCGCGGCACGGTTTTCTTCCGCCAGGGGGAGCCCGCGACCCAGGTGAGCGTGCTGACCCGCGGCCGCGCCAAGCTGACCCGCGTCGATCCCGACGGCCGGGAGGTCCTCGTGCGGTTTGTCGCGCCGGCGGAGATGTTCGGCGGGATCGCCGTCCTCGGCGACAGCACCTACCCCGTCACGGCGGAAGCCGTCATGCCCTCCGAAGCCCTCAGCTGGCAGGGCGACGCCATGGCGCACCTCATGCGTCGCTTCCCGCAGGTGGCGTTGAACGCCATGCGCCTCATGGCCGGGCGCATCCAGGAGCTGCAGGCACGCCTCGCGGAGCTCGCGGCCCAACGCGTGGAGCAGCGGGTGGCCCGGGCCCTCCTCAGGCTCGCCCGGCAGGCCGGCCGGAAGGTGGAAGAGGGAGTCCTCATCGACATCCCTCTGTCCCGCCAGGACCTCGCCGAGCTCACCGGCACGACCCTGTATACCGTGAGCCGGATCCTCAGCCGGTGGGAGTCCCAGGGCCTCGTGCTGGCCGCCCGGGAACGCGTGGTCATCCGCCTCCCCCACGGCCTCGTGACCGTCGCCGAGGACCTGGAAGCCGGCGGGGGGTAGCGACCGCTAGGGCCGGGATCTCGTCCCCGCCAGGATCTGCCGGGCGACGAGCGGGAGGATCCCCCCGTGCCGATAGGCTTCCACCTCTGCGCTCGTGTCCAGGCGGAGGAGGACGCGGAATTCCCCCTGGGACCCATCGTCGCGCCGGACGCGGACCGTGACCTGGGAGCCCGGCCCCAGGGAGCGGGCGAGGCCCACGATGTCGTAGGTCTCCCGGCCGGTGAGCCCCAGGCTCTCCGCCGTCTGGCCCGGGAGGAACTGCAGGGGCAGGACCCCCATGTAGGCCAGGTTGCTCCGGTGGATCCGCTCGAAACTCTCCGCCAGGACGGCGCGGACGCCCAGGAGGCGTGTCCCCTTGGCGGCCCAGTCGCGGGAGCTGCCGGTCCCGTACTCCTTCCCGGCCAGGACGAGGAGGGGAGTCCCGCGGGCCTGGTACCGCACCGCCGCCTCGTAGATCGGCACCACCTCGCCCGTCGGGAGGTACTCGGTCCAACCTCCCTCCCGGTCGGGCACGAGGCGGTTCCTCAGCCGCACGCTGGCGAAGGTGCCGCGGACCATGACCTCGTGGTTTCCCCGGCGCGCCCCATAGGTGTTGAACTCTGCGGGCGGCACCCCGTGGGCCCGGAGGTACTGGCCTGCGGGGCTGTCCACTGGGATCGCTCCCGCAGGGGAGATGTGGTCGGTGGTCACGGAATCCCCCAGGACCGCCAGCACTCGGGCCCCGAGGATGTCGGCGGGTCCGGACGGGTCCGGGGAGAGGTCGTCGAAGAAGGGCGCCTCCCGGATGTAGGTCGACGCCGGGTCCCAGCGGTACACCTCGCCCGCCGGAGAGGGAAGGGATCGCCACCGCAGGTCCCCCTGGAAGAGGGTCCCCTCGTCGGACGATTCCCGCGGGGACCCGAGCGCTGATGCGAGAGCCTGGCGGACCTCCTCGGACGTCGGCCAGAGGTCCCGGAGGTACACGGGCTCCCCGTTGGGATCGTATCCCAGGGGATCGGCGGTGAGGTCCACGGCAACGGTCCCGGCGATGGCGAAGGCCACGACGAGCGGGGGGGACATGAGGTAGCTGGCGCGCACCAGGGGGTGGATGCGCCCCTCGAAGTTGCGGTTCCCGCTGAGCACGGCCGCCACCACGAGACCGTGCTCCTCCACAGCGCGCGCGACAGGAGGCGGCAGCGGGCCGCTGTTCCCGATGCAGGTCGTGCACCCGTACCCCACCAGGTGAAACCGCAAGGCCTCCAGGTAGGGGAGGAGGCCCGCCCGCGCGAGGTAGGCCGTCACCACGGCTGAGCCGGGCGCGAGGCTCGTCTTGACCCACGGGGCCACCGCGAGCCCCCGCGCCACGGCCTTCTTGGCCAGCAGGCCGGCCGCCACCATGACGGCGGGGTTCGAGGTGTTGGTGCAGCTCGTGATGGCGGCGATGGCCACGGCGCCGTCCGCCAGCCGCACGGGTGTCCCGCCGATGTCGACCGCGACCGCGCGCTCGGCGGGCGCGGGGAAGGCCTGCCGGAAGCTCCGCTCCGTGTCGGCCAGCGCGACCCGGTCCTGGGGGCGGCGCGGGCCGGCCACGCTCGGCTCCACGGCGGACAGGTCGAACTCCACCAGGCGGTCGCAGACAGGCTCCGGGCTCCCCTCCAGCCTGAACAGCCCCTGGGCCTTGGCGTAGCGCTCCACCAGGGTGATCTGGGCCTCGCTGCGGCCCGTGAGCCGCAGGTACTCGAGGGTGGAGGCGTCGATGGGGAAGAGCGCCGACGTGGCCCCGTACTCCGGGGCCATGTTGGAGACCGTGGCCCGGTCGGGAAGAGAAAGCGACCGGATCCCCTCCCCGAAGAACTCCACGAAGGCGCCGACGACCCCCACCCGGCGGAGCACCTGGGTGAGGGTGAGGACCAGGTCGGTCGCGGTGCTCCCCTCCGGCATCTGGCCCAGGAGCCGCACGCCCACGATCTCCGGCACGCGCAGCGAGAGGGGATGGCCGAGGAGCACCGCTTCGGCCTCGATGCCGCCGACGCCCCACCCCAGGACGCCCAGCGCGTTCACCATGGGGGTGTGCGAGTCCGTCCCCACGAGGGTGTCGGGGAAGGCTACGACCTCCCCCTCGACGGCCCTCCGCCAGACCACCGGGGCGAGGGCCTCCAGGTTCACCTGGTGCACGATCCCCGTCCCGGGGGGCACGATGCGGAGGTTGTCGAAGGCCTGTTGGGCCCAGCGGAAGAGCGCGTACCGCTCCTGGTTCCTCTCGTACTCCTTCTCCACGTTCCGCAGGAGGGCAGTGGCCGTCCCGAAGAAGTCCACCTGCACGGAGTGGTCGATCACCAAATCGGCGGGGACGACGGGGTTCACGCGCCGGGCATCCCCCCCGAGACGCGCCACCGCGGCGCGCATGGCCGCCAGGTCCACGAGGACGGGCACGCCCGTGAGGTCCTGCAGGAGGACCCGCGCGGGGAAGAAGGGGAACTCCCGCCCCGCCCCTCCCCCGGGCTGCCAAGAGGCCAGGAGGAGCGCGTCCTCCGGCGTCGCCCGCCCCGCGCGCACGGACCGGAGCACGTTTTCCAGGAGGACCTTCACGGTCACCGGAACGCGGTCGAACCCCACCGGGCTGTGGTCGCTGACGGCGGCCAGGCGGTAGTAGGTGACGTTGCGGTCCGGCAGCGAGAGGACCGCGCGGGCCCCAAAGGGATCGTAGGGAGCGGTCACGGCACCAGCCTCCTCGGGGACACGATACACACCCATCTCCTCCTCCGACCATCGGGCCGAGACCCGATTCGCCCGGCCCCGTCAGGAGACGCGCCACCGCCACTCGAACACGAGCGCGCCTGCCGCCGCGGGCGGGATCCAGCGGTAGGCCAGCATGTAGGCCAGCGTGAGGGACGCTCCCGCCAGCGCGGCGGCCCCGAACTCAGCCAGCACAGGAGAGCCCCACCAGATCCCCGCGAGGAGGATGAGGACCCCCGCGTTGCTGAGCCACAGGACAAGCCGGCCGAGCGGCGGGTTGTAGGGGGCCGGCTGTCGGGGGATGGCCAGGACGTCGGGGATGGTGGCCCGGTAGTACCACATGAGGAAGGGCGTGACCTTGTAGAGCTGCCCGATGATGGCCTGCGTCACCCATCCGAGGAGGAAGACCGTCACCACAGCCTCGCCGAAGCGTCCGGACTGCGCCGGGGGGATCCCGCGGACCGCCCACAGGAGGCCCGATGCCGCGAGGAGGAGCGAGTAGGCCACGACCGCGTGCCAGTGGGCGACGTTGAGGTCGGGGGCGCGGCCGCGCCGGTGCCGGAGGACGTGGAGGACCTCCCACGCGAACAGGAGCAGGGCCAGCGCCGCCCCAAGCGCCGCAAGGCGCGCGGCCCACCCGACGCCTCCCAGCGCGCCCGCCAGGGCTCCCCCGAGGGCGACCCCGGCCGCACCGAGGACCGCCCAGCCGCGGCGCGCGCTCTGGACCCGGGCGCCGTGAATGAGAGGGACCAGGCGGTAGAAGACCCCCACCACCGTCAGCCCGAACCAGCCCCCCAGGCCCAAGGTGAGGTGGACCACGAGCCCCCGGTGCCCGAGGAGGAGCCCCGGCCACAACCCCCACCGGAGGTCCGCCGCGAGGATGGTCCCCCACACGAGCACGAGGGCGAAGCACGCGAGTGCGAGGGGAAGGTGGGGAGCGAGGACCCGCGCCCGCCGGGCCGCCGATGCGGCCGTGAGGACCATGAGGACGATGAAGACCCACGCGCCCAGGTTCACCGCCACCGCCCCTCCGATAACCACGGCGAGCCGCCCCCCGGCGAACCCGGCCACGAGGGCGGCGACCCCGCCCGTGAACACGCCGTACTGCCAGGGGAGGAGGTGCTCGCCCCGGACCCGGGCTCCGATCAAGGCGGGGGCCATCTGGGCAGCGGCCCCCATGATCGTCATCGTCCCCCACCCCAGCGTCGCCACGTGGGTCGCGGCGAAGAGGGGAAACGCCTCGTAGGCGCCCTGGGCGAGGAAGGGAGCGGCCCCGAGGAGAAAGAACGTGAGGACGGGAAAGCCCACTCCCACGGCGGTCCACGTGAACCAGCTCCCGTAGGTGAAGGCGAGGGGGCCGCCCAGCGCCCGCCCCTCTGTTTCGGCCGCTAGCGGAGTCTCGGGCACGGGAGACTATTCGACTGGGGGCAGCGTCGTTCCCACGCTCCTATGAGACTTGCCATCACCGTGATCCCCCAAGCCAAGGCGACGCGCGTTGAACGCGACGCCACGGGACGGCTCCGCATCTGGGTCATGGAGCCTCCGAGCGAAGGCCGCGCCAATGCCGCCGCGCTCCTGGCCCTGGCCGCGTACCTCGGGATCCCCCGCTCCCGCCTCCGGATCGTCCGGGGGGCGGCGAGCCGCTATAAGGTCGTGGAGGTCCGCTAGGATCTCCCCGCCCTGCGGCACCCGGGAGGGCATCGCCCTCGGGCCCCCGGTGGACACCCCGACCAGGCCTCGGGAGGATGGCATCCTCCCCGCCGCCAGGTATGATGAAGGAGGGCACGTCCTCCCCAGAAAGGAGCCGACCCGTGACCGCCATCTACCTGGGGACGCTCGACCGGGCCGACCCCCTGTACGACGTGCTGGCGTCCTGCTCGGAGCGGGGAGCGGGCTGGCCCGTGTACCACGTGGACCGGCTCTCCACCCACCACCTGGTCTTCCGCTACTCTGAGGAAGCGACCGGGCAGGCGGTGGTCGGAAAGTTCTTCCACCTCCAGGAGCCGGACGAGCAGAAGCGTGCCCGCATCAGCGGCGAGTACGGGAACCTCCTCCACCTCCGCACCCTGGGCTTCGCCTCCTTCCCCTTCGCGGTGGTGAGGCCCCTGTGCCGCGAGGAGCGGATCGGCCTGGCGGTCGCCGAAGAGTTCGTCGCGGGGAGGGACCTCGACCACTTCCTGCGGAAGGCCCTGGAGGACGGGGGCAGGAGCTTGCGGCGGGCCCTCACGCGGCTTGCCGCATTCCTGCGCGCGCTCCACGATCGGACGGCCCGCGCGGACGAGGCCCCCCTCCAGGAGCCCGCCACCTACGTCCACCGGATCGTCCGCAAGCTCGCGCACCAGGGGGTGCTGGCCTCCGAGGACGCCCGGGCGGTGCTGAGGCTCCGGGACCGCTGGCTCGGCCTGCCGCGCATGGCGGTGCCCGCGGTCACCGTCCACGGAGACGCCACGCCCACGAACTTCCTCTTCCCCCGCGACGGGAGCGTGGTGGCCATTGATCTCGAACGGATGAGGCGGGCCGACAGGGTCTACGACGTGGGCATGGTGTGCGGCGAGCTGAAGCACGCCTTCCTCTGGCGCACCGGCAACCCCTACGCCTCGGAGCCCTTCATCCGGCACTTCCTCAAGCGGTACGCTGAGGGATCCCCGGACCCCGAGCGGGTCTTTGGGGAGATCACGCGGCGCCTTCCCTTCTACATGGCGCTCACCGAGCTCCGGATCGCCCGCAACGGGTGGCTCGACGGGGCCTACCGGCGCCGCCTCGTCCACGAGGCCCTGGCTTGCCTGACCTGGGGGCTGCGCCTGTAGGATCAGGCCAAGACCCCGCCCAGCCGGTCGATGAGCCCGGGCAGCTCCTCGTGGGCGCTGAACCACGCGTCCGGCTGTGCCTCCGCCCCCTGCGAGCGTCCCCGGAACAGGACGCACCGCAGGCCGGCCCTCCGCGCTCCCACGAGGTCGCGCTCCGGGCTGTCTCCCACGTAGACCGACTCCCCGGGGTCCACCTCGAGCTGCCGCACGGCTTCGGCGAAGAGCCGCGGATCGGGCTTCTTGATACCGAGCCGGGAGGAGAGGATCCGCACCGGGAAGTAGGGGAGGAGCCCGGCCTGGTGCAGCTCGGGCTCCGTAAACACCCACTGGGCATCGGTGACGAGCCCCAGTCGGTACCGGGCCCGGAGCGCGGACAGGGTCTCCAGGACCCCGGGAAAGAGCCGGAAGACCCGCCGGGTGGCCGAGCGAAAGAGAACCGCCGTGGCCAGCGCCAGCACGGCGCGGTTGGGGCGCCACCGTCCCGATCCTCCCGGTCCGGCGGAGGGCACCGCCCGACCGTGCTGCCGGAGCAGGTCGTGGAAGACCCAGAAGACGTCCACCTCGGGGTGGGGTTCGGGGCTCTGCCGCAGGGCCGCCTCCACCCGGTGCCCGTACTCCGCGCGGAGGTCCTCGGGCGCAAGCCGGACTCCCAGGTACTCCAGGAACCCGGACACCGTCTCGTAGGCGTGGAGGTCTCCTTCGTCGGTCCAGATGTCGATGAGGGTCCCGTAGAGGTCGAAGATGACAGCGCGGATGGCATCCGCACGAGGCGACATCGCACCCATCCCCCTGGCGTGACCTGCGGTGTCTCCTTCGAGGCCAGGACGGGGAATCCCGCTCCCGCGGGGCCCAGGAATCCCGGGGGCGATGCGCTAATTCTCCAGTGAGACCACCACTCGAGGTGCTCCCGTGCCCCATAAGTTCGACCCCGCTCGCCGCGCCCACCTGGAGGACCCCTCGCGCGCCGAGATCCTCCCCCCGCAGGAGCTGCTGCAGCGCGCGGGCGTCAGGCGGGGAATGCACGTGGCGGACATCGGCTGCGGGCCCGGGTTCTTCACCTTCCCGGCCGCCTCCCTCGTCGGCCCCACGGGGAAGGTCTACGCCATCGACATCAGCGAGGAGATGCTCCAGGTGATCCGCGAGAAGAGCGCCGCCCGCGGGTCTCGCAACGTCATCCCCCTGCCGACGGCGGAGGACGCCCTTCCCCTCCGCGACCAGGTGGCCGACGTGGCCCTCGTCGCCTTCGTGCTCCACGAGGCCGAGGACCGCGCGGCCTTCCTCCGGGAGGTGGCGCGGATCCTCAAGCCCGGCGGTCGGGTCCTGCTCTTGGAGTGGGACGCAAAGGAGATGCCCATGGGACCCCCCGCCGCCGAGCGTCTCGCCCCTCCCGAGTCGCGGGCGCTGTTGGAGGCTGCGGGAATCGCGGTGGTGGAAGAGTTCGTCCCCAACCCCTTCCACTACGGGATCATCGGGGGGATCCCCTCGCAGACGTCGGCCCGCGACTGACTCCCGTTCCCGGCCCCAAATACATCGCCCGCCTGATTGCCCGCTCCCCCGTGAGGAGGGTACCGTAAGTACGGGCGTGCGGTGCGAGCAGGCGGTGCCACAGCTGTGGCTGTTCCTCGACGGGGAGCTGGGCCCCGCAGCATCCCGTGTCCTCCTGGCCCACCTCCGGGCCTGTCCCCGGTGCCGCGACGAAGCGACCGCCCGGTGGCGGCTGAAGCTCCTGCTCCGGCGGGCCTTCCATCCCACCCCCGCACCGCCCACGCTCCAGCGACGCCTCCGGACTTGGCTCGGGTGGGGGGCTCCTCAGGCCGTTCGGATATCGTGAAGTGGAGAAAGGTGATCGCCAAGGTCAGGAAGGGCTATCGCGCGGAAGCGGTGCGGTGAGCGACGCCAAGCTAGAGGGGGGATCGAGATGAAACGCAGTCTCGCGATCGCCGCGGCGGTGGCGCTGGTCTTCGGGGTGGCCGCAGGAGTGGCCTACACCCAGGCCGCAAGCTGGCTCAAGGGGACGACGGAGCAGAAACTGGAGACCCTGGCGAACATCCAGCCCGGTCTCGGGACCGTCATGATGGAGTACAGCGCCCGGTTCGGCAACGCCTACTACGCGGCGAAGGGCGGGAACTTCGACCTGGCCGCCTACATGATCGACGAGATGAAGGAAATCCAGGAAGTGGGGGAGACCACGAGACCCGCCCGGGCGCCGCTCCTGAAGGCCTTCGAGTCCAACTACCTCGACAAGCTGGAGGCCGCCGCGAAGGCCAAGAACTGGGCCCAGTACCAGGCCCTCGTCCCCCAGGTCATCAACGCCTGCAACCAGTGCCACGTCAAGACGGAGAAGCCCTACATTGTCTACCAGCTGCCAGCGGCTCCTGCCGCCCCGCTGAAGATGACGAAGTAGGAGCGCTGGGGCCGGACGGCAGAGGACCGCGCGGCTGAAATGGCGGGCCGAACGGGGCGGCGCACGTTTTTCGCCCGGGCCTTCTGGGGGCTCGCGGCGGCCATCGGCGCGCTCCTGGGAATCCCCGTCGCAGCCGCCTTCCTCTCCCCCGGGCTCCGGTTTAGATCCCCGCTCCGCCAACCCCAGGCCTCTCTCGCTGCCCGCCTCCTCTCCCTAGGGCTCCGGCGGGAGGAGGAAGAGAGCCAGTGGGTGGCTGTCGGGCCCGTCACGTCCTTCGGGCCCGAGCCGCGCCTCGCCCACCACATCCACCCGGCCCACGAGGGGTGGGTGAACGTCACCGCCGAGATGCAGGTGTGGGTCGTCCACAAGCCGGGGGACGGCTACAAGATCTTCGACAACCACTGCACCCACCTGGGGTGCCCCTACCACTGGGACTCGACCGAGCAGCGCTTCATCTGCCCCTGCCACAACGGGGTGTTCGACATCAACGGGAACGTCATCTCGGGTCCCCCGCCGAGACCCCTCGACTACTACGACGCCAAGGTCGAGGCGGGGACCCTCTACATGGGGGCGTTCCACCGGGGGGGCACGTAGCCGGTGGAGCGGGTCCGCAGCTGGCTCCTCTCGCGTCTCGGGGGGCCGCTCTTCGGAGGATTCCTCAACAGGACCGTCCCGGAGGAAACGGGCCTCCCCCACACCCTGGGCAGCGCGACCCTCTTCCTGCTCGTCGTCCAGGTGGTCACCGGCATCGTCCTCGCCATGAACTACTCCCCCACCCCCGAGCACGCCTACGACAGCGTGATGTTCATCACGAACGAGGTGGTCCTCGGCCTCCTCGTGCGGGGTCTGCACCACTGGGGGTCGAGCGCGCTCGTCATCGTCGTGGGCCTCCACATGCTCCGGGTGTTCCTGTGGGGGTCCTACAAGCCTCCGCGCGAGGTCACCTGGATGGTGGGGGTTGTCCTCCTCCTGCTCATCATGGCCTTCGCCTTCACCGGGTACCTGCTCCCCTGGACGCAGCGCTCCTACTGGGCGACGGTGGTGGGGACCAACATGGTGGGCACCGTCCCCCTCATCGGCCGGTGGCTCCTCCTGGTCGTCCGGGGGGAACCTGGGGTCGGCCCCGTCACGCTGGCGCGCTTCTACGCCATCCACGTCCTACTGCTCCCGGCCCTGCTCGCCCCGCTTGCCATCCTCCACCTGTACCTGGTGTACCGGCACGGGATCGCCCCGGCACCGGGCAACGAGGCCACCGTCCGCAAGACCAAGCCCTTCTTCCCGGACCAGCTGGCGGAGGACCTCGCGGTCTCCCTGGCCATCCTCCTGGTCCTCTACGACCTCACAGTAATCTGGGGAGTCCCCACCGAGGTCCGGGCCGACCCCTCCTCGACGACCTACGTCCCCCGGCCTGAGTGGTACTTCCTGTTCCTCTTCCAGCTCCTCAAGTACTTCCGCGGACCGGTATGGGAGCCGATCGGCGTCGTGGGGCTCCCCCTCCTCCTCATCCTCCTGCTGCTCGCGCTCCCGCTCCTCGACCGGTCGCCCGAGCGCCGCCCCTCCCGCCGCCCCTACGCCGTCTCCGGCGCGGGCCTCGCCGTAGTCAGCCTGGCCTTCCTCACCTACCTGGGCGCCGTCCAGCAGCCGCCCGGAACGCGGCTCCCCCCGGCCGGGTCGGAGCAGGCGCTCATCACGAGGGGACACGAGGTGTTCGTCGCCAACAAGTGCCTGAACTGCCACGTGGTCCGCGGGGAAGGCACCGACTTCGGGCCCGAGCTCACCCACATCGGGAGCGGTCCCTACACGGCGGACCGCCTCGCGGCCCTGATCCGCAACCCCCTCTCCGTCAACCCCAAGGCCAGCATGCCCGCCTTTGACAAGATCTCCGACGAGGACCTCAAGGCCCTCGTCGCCTACCTCCTGAGCCTCAAGTAGACTCGCCGGGACTCGTCCCCCGGGAGGCCCGTGCGCCCGCGCGCTCCCCCCGGCAACATGGACGTCTCCTGTGGGGGATGGCCCTCGGATCGTGCTCGGGAGCCGTCCGGACCTCCAGGCCGTCGCGGCCTCAGGAGCCGCCCGTCCTCAACGACGCCCAGACCGGCCCTCGGGACGTCCCTCCCCGCCCGATTCCGGAGCGTGAGATTCACGGCACGCGCGGCCCGATTGTGTGGACTCCCCTGGCCGATCCGCCATGCAGGCTCCCTGGGGACGATCTAAACGTCCGTTCACCAGTTGAAGGATGGATCTCGAGGGCGGCCCCGGGCCTTGTGTCGCGGTGGAAGAGGCGCCCCGCGAGCGACAAGCCCCCTGGAGTAAGGCGTCACCGGACCACCAACACCGGACACCGGGCCCCATGGAGGACCCGCTCGCTCACACTCCCTAAGATCAATCCCCCGATCTGGCCCAGCCCCCGGCTCCCGACCACGATGAGGTCCGCGCGCAGCTCCTCCGCAGCCCGCACGATCTCGCCCGCCGGCTCGCCGGTCCGGTATACCGTGGTGACCCGTGCCGTCCCCTCGGGAAACGCCTCCCGCACCGTCCTGTCCAGAATGGCCCGGCCCGCACGCTCCAGGCCCTCCACCACCCCGCCCAGGTCCGTGACGACCTCGGCTCCGCCCAGGGCCAGAGCCGGCAGGTGTCCCACGTGCACCACCACCACGTCCACGTCGCGGCACTCCCGCGCCATGCGCGCGGTCCAGGCGGCCGCCCGCAGGGCGTGAGGCGACCCGTCGGTCGCAAGGAGAATCCGCATCTCCACCCTCCCTCGAGCCGCCCGGGAGTCCATCGGGCGCTCGTCCCCGGCGTCATCGGGCTCGGAATCGAGCCGGAATTCCACCGCGCGGCCGATGGTTCCTCCTGGCCTGAAGATCTATCGTAAGGCCAGGAGAGGAGGAGGCGCCTATGGACAACGCCCACAGCCCCCGGGTTGTGCTCGCTCCGACGGACATGTCGGCGTCCTCCCTGCGGGCCGTCCGCTACGCGGCGGCCCTGGCCCGGCAGGCGGGTGCTACGCTCGTCCTCTTCCGGGCCATCACCCCGAGGGAAGCCGAGGAGGGCGTGAGCGAGGGCCGGTTCGTGGACGTCCAGATCGAGGAGACCCGGGCCCAGCTCCTGTGGTGGTTTGCCACCTTCGTCCCCGAGGAGCTGCGCCGCGGGCTCCCCGTGCAGGCGGTCGCCGCCATCGGCCACCCGGAGCGGGAGATCCCCGCGGCGGCCTCCCGGCTCCGGGCCGACCTCATCGTCATGGCGACCCACGGCAGGACGGGGCTCCGAAGGGCCGTGCTCGGCAGCGTGGCCGACGCTGTGGTCCGGCACGCCCCCTGCCCCGTGCTGACGCTCCGGGGGGACGCCATCCCGGCCGCGTCCCCCCTGGTGCCCGCGGGCCGCCGTTAGGAAAGAAGGAGGGATCGAGATGCGAGCCCGCGAGATGATGTCGACTCCCGTGGTGACCGTCCGCCCGGAGACCCCCCTCAAGGCCGTGGCCGAGGCCATGGCCGCCCACCGCGTGAGCGGCGTCCCCGTGGTCGATGGGGACGGGCGGCTCGTGGGGATCGTCGCCGAGTCCGACTTTCTCGCGAAGATGGAGGACGGCCCGCGCCGAGGCTTTCGGGGCTGGCTCGCCCGGATACTGCGCCCGGGCCGGGTCCCCGCGCCCCGCACGGCCCGGGACCTCATGACGACCCCCGTCATCACCGCGGGGCCCGACGCGACGGTGCGGGAGCTGGCCCGCCTCATGGCGGCCCATGACGTTAACCGGATCCCCATCGTGGAGGACGGCCGGGTCGTGGGGATCGTCACACGGGCCGATATCCTGCGCACTCTCGCCCGCCCCGATCCGGCCATCACAGAGGAGGTCCGGTGGCGCCTCGCCACCGACCTGTGGATCGACACGAGCCGGATCGACGTGACGACGCGCGACGGGATCGTGACCATCGCCGGGACCGTGGACACGCGCACGGAGGCCGAGCTGGTCGCGCGGTGGGCGGCGGCCACGGACGGCGTCGTCGGGGTCGACGTCTCGCGCCTGCGCTACAGGTTCGACGACCAGCGCGTGAAGGTGACGACCGACCGCCTGAGCTAGGGGGCCGCGGCAGGCCACAATCGGGCGCCGGCCCGATGGTCGCAGCCCCGAGCGGTGCTACGCTGAGTGTAGCTGGAGGCGTCACTCCCTCCCGGAGGAGCGCACGGTGGGACGACCCAATACGGTGGAGGCGTACCTGGCGGACATGCGGCACCTGCGCCGCCTCACGCCCGAGGAGGAGCGGGAGATGGCCCGGCGGGCGGGCGCGGGCGACCTCGAGGCCCGGCGCTCGCTCGTGGAGAGCCACCTCCCCCTGGTGGTGAGCATCGCCCGCCGCTACGCCGGGCGGGGAGTCCCCTTCGAGGACCTCATCCAGGAGGGAAACCTGGGGCTGCTCCACGCCGCGGAGAAGTTTGACCCCACGCGGGGCGTGCAGTTCGCCACCTACGCCACCTGGTGGATCCGGCAGCGCATCGCCCGGGCGGCGGTCACGCTCCCCCGGCTCATCCGGGTCCCGGCCACGGTGGTGCGGGACCAGCGCCGCCTGGAGGAGACCGAGGAGGCCCTGGAAAACCGCCTGGGGCGGCGCCCGGCCGACGGCGAGCTGGCCGCCGCCCTCGGCTGGGCGCCCTCCCGGGTCGCCCTGCTCCGGTCCGTCCCGAAGGAACCCCTCTCGCTGGACGCCCCGAGGGCGGAGGAGGATGGCCGGACGGTCGACACCCTCGTTGCGGCCCACGAGGAGCCGCTCCCCCTCCTGCGGGCCGAGCTCGCGCAGGCCCTCCACGAGCTGCCGCCCCGCCTCCAGGAGATCGTCCGCCTCCGGTTCGGCCTGGGAGAGGTGCCGCGGCGGTCGCTGAGGGAGATCGGCGCCCGGCTGCACATCAGCCGCGAGCGCGTCCGCCAGCTGGAGCGCCAGGCGATCCTGAAGATGCGGCGCTCCCGGGCAGGGTAGGAGGGCCATGGCCGCGCCGGTGATCTCGAGGATTGCGGTGCTCACCGACCTCTCCACCGAATCCCGCGCGGCGGTCCTCGAAGCGGTGGCCCTGGCCCGGGCCTTCGCCGCGGACCTGGTCGTGGTCGCCGCCCTGCCGACAGACTGGGTGGGCCGCGAAGTCGCCCAGGGCCAGTTCCTGGACGGCCTCCTGGAAGCCACCCGCCTGAGACTCGCCGCCTGGTTTGCCGCGCAGGTGCCCGAGGACCTTCGGCGCGGCCTCGCGCCCCGGTTCGTGGCCGTCGCCGGGCCGCCGGCGCGGGTCCTCCTGGAGGTCGCGGGGGCCGAGCGGGCGGATCTGATCGTGGTGACGGCCCAGCGGCGGAGCGGGTGGGAGCGGTGGGTGCGCGGGAGCGTCGCCGAAGAAGTCCTGCGGGCGGCTCCCGTGCCCGTGGTCACGGTGAGGGGTGGGGCCAAGGCGGCCGCCTGAGGAAGGAGCAGGCCGTGGAGGGGCGTGCTACAATGAAAGAAGAGGACCGCAGCGAGGTGAGGGACGTGCCGTCGACCGCCAAGGCCAAGATCCGGATCCTCCTGGCCGACGACCACGCCATCGTGCGGGAAGGGATCAAGAGGATCCTCATGGCCGAGCCGGACCTCGACGTGGTGGGGGAAGCGGAGGACGGCATCCAGGCGGTGGAGCTGGCCAAAAGGGTGAAGCCGGACGTGGCCATCCTGGACATCAGCATGCCAAGGCTCAACGGCATCGAGGCAACCAAGCAGATCCGGGAGGCCCTCCCCGCCACCCACATCCTGGCCCTCACCATGCACGAGGACGACACCTACGTGTTCCAGCTCCTCAAGGCGGGGGCGTCCGGGTATGTCCTCAAACGGGCCGCGGCCACGGACCTCGTCCAGGCCATCCGGGCCGCCCACCGGGGCGAGGCGTTCCTCTACCCCTCGGTGGCCAAGGCGGTCGTGGCCGACTACCTGAAGCGCCTGGAGACGGGGGAGGACCGGGACGCCTACGACGGTCTGACCGAGCGCGAAAAGGAGATCCTCACCCTCATCGCTGAGGGGGCGACCAACCAGGAGATCGCCCAGCGCCTCTTCATCAGCGTCAAGACGGTCCAGACACACCGGGCCCACATCATGGAGAAGCTCAATCTGCACGACCGCGCCAAGCTCGTGCGGTACGCCATCCGGAAGGGCCTGATCGAGCCCTAATCCCTCCTGGAAAATCGGGTTCCCGCCTGAGGGCAGGTCCTGCTGCCGCCGGATGGGAGGGCCCCGCAGCCCAGTGCATACTGAAGAGGACCGAGGATGCGCACGTCGACACAGACGGTCCCTGAAGCGACGATCCACGTGGCCCGGCATCCCCGGGACTTAGAGGGGCTCGTCCCGGATCCGGGCCTCGGCGCCTTCTTCGGCTACGCCGTCCGCGCCCCGGAGCGGACCCTGGACGGGATCCGGCGGGCCCTCCTGCACGGCGGCCGGGCCGTCCTCGCCCGGCGCGGCCCGGTGGTCGTGGGGTACCTCACCCTCTCCCGTCCCGACGCGGACCAGCCGTGGGGGCGCGTCCCGGGCCTCCCGGTCCGGGAAATCACCGTCGAGGTGGCCCGCGGGTGGCGCCGGCGGGGGCTCGCGCGCAGGCTGTTCGGCACGCTCCTGGCCCTTCCCGACGCCGAGGAGGCCATCCTGGTGGCGGCGGGATACCGGTGGTGCTGGGACCTCGAGGACGGCCACGATCCGGAGGCCGCGGGGCGCTACCGGCGGCACCTCGTCCGGCTGTTCGAGGACTCGGGGTTCTCCCTCGAGGCGACCAACGAGCCCAACATCGTCATGGACCCCCACAATTTCCTCGCTGTCCGCGTCGGCAGCCGGGTGCCGCCGGCCCAGGTGGACCGGTTTCGAGCGACCCTGTTTTCGACGCGCGCCGCGTGAGGGAGGCGATGAGCCGATGAAACGCATGGTGGCCCGCGACATCATGACGACCCCCGTGATCACCGTCCGCCCGGACACGCCCTTCCGGGAACTGGTCGACCTCATGATGCGGCACCGGGTGAGCGGACTCCCCGTCGTGGACGAGGGCGGCCGCCTCGTGGGCGTCGTGACCGAGGCGGACCTCATCCACAAGGAGGAAACGCCCCTCCCCGAGCCCCCCCTCATCCCCTGGCACGGCGGATCCCTCCGCCTCGAACGCCTGGTGGACCGGTACCAGAAGGCCACGGGGACGACGGCCCGCGACCTCATGACCGAGAACGTGGTCACCGCCTCGGAGGACACGCCCGTCCGCGAGCTCGCCCACCTGATGCTGACCCACCACATCAACCGCATCCCGATCGTTCGCGACGGCCGAGTCGTGGGCATCGTGGCCCGGACCGACATCCTCAAGGTGTTCACCCGGCGCGACGAGGAGCTGGTCGCCGTCATCAGGGAGACGCTCGCCGAGGACTTGTGGATCGATCCCGCGAATCTCACGATCACCTGCCAGGACGGGGTGGTCACCATCGCGGGCGAGGTCGACCGTCTGAGCGACCGGGACCTCATCATCAAGTGGGTGCGGTCGATCGACGGCGTCGTCCGGCTCGACGCGGACCGGCTGACCTACCGGATCAACGACTTGGCCCTGGGGAAAGTGGCGTACTGAGGGGGCTCTGGGCGGCCAGAGGGTGGCACGAGGAGAGCTGTACCCCGCCCACCGCGAAGCCGACGTCATCCTTCGCGACGGCCGGACGGTGCACATCCGCCCCGTCCGGCCCGACGACGAACCCGGGCTGTTCCGCTTCCTCCGCGGGCTCTCGGAGGAGTCCCGGGCCATGCGGTTCTTCTCCGCCACCACCGAGGAGGTCCTGGCGGACATGGCCCGCCGCGGGAGCCACGTGGACTACCGGCAGCGCTTCGCCTTCGTGGCCACGACAGGCCCGGACGAGCGGGTGGTCGGCCATGCCCTCTACGAGGCCCAGGAGGACGGGACGGCCGAGGTGGCCTTCGCCGTCGCCGACGACTTCCAGGGGCGCGGCCTCGGCACCATCCTGCTCGGGCACCTGGCGGAGGTCGCGTCGAGCCAGGGGATCCGGGAGTTTGTGGCCTTCGTGCTCCCCGAGAACCAGCGGATGCTGGAGGTGTTCCGGGAGTCGGGGTTCCCCATCCAGGCGAGGCTCGAGGGGGCGGAGTTCGTGGTCACCATGCCTACCTCGCTGTCGCCCGACGCGCTGGAGCGGTTCGACCGGCGGGAGCAGATCGCGGCGCGGAACGCCCTCCAGGCCTTCCTCGCCCCCCGGAGCGTCGCGGTCATCGGCGCCTCCCGCCGGCGCGGGACCATCGGCGGCGAGATCTTCCACAACCTGCTGAGCTACGGGTTCGCCGGGCCCGTGTACCCGGTCAACCCCTCCGCCGACGTCGTGCAGAGCGTCCCCGCCTACCCCACGGTCGAGGCGATCCCCGGGCCCGTGGACCTCGCGGTCATCGCCGTGCCCGCCGAGGAGGTGACCCGCGTGGCCGAGCAGTGCGCGCGCAAGGGGGTGCGCGGCCTCGTGGTGATCTCGGCGGGCTTCGCGGAGACGGGCGACGAGGGCCGGGCACGGCAGGCGGAGCTCCTGCGGATCTGCCGCGCCTCGGGGATGCGTCTCATCGGCCCCAACTGCATGGGCCTCGTGAACACCGATCCCCGGGTGAGGCTCAACGCCACTTTTGCCCCCCACCCGCCCCCGCCCGGCCGGGTGGGCTTCCTCACCCAGAGCGGGGCCCTGGGGCTGGCCATCATCGAGTACGCGGGGGCGCTGGGGCTCGGCCTGTCCTCCTTCGTGTCCGTGGGCAACAAGGCCGACATCTCGGGGAACGACCTCCTGAACTACTGGGAGACCGACCCGGCCACCGACGTGATCCTCCTCTACCTCGAGTCCTTCGGGAACCCGAGGAAGTTCTCCCGCATCGCTCGCCGGGTCGGCCGGTCGAAGCCCATCGCCGCGGTCAAGAGCGGGCGGTCGCCGGCCGGAGCGCGCGCCACCTCCTCCCACACCGGCGCCCTCGTCGCCAGCTCCGACGTGACCGTCGACGCCCTCTTCCGCCAGGCGGGCGTGATCCGCACCGACACCCTCGAGGAGCTCTTCGACGTCGCGGCGCTCCTCGTCCACCAGCCCCCGCCCGCGGGGCGGCGCGTCGGCATCATCACCAACGGCGGCGGTCCGGGGATCCTGTGCGCTGACGCCTGCGAGGCCGAGGGGCTCGAGGTCCCCCCGCTCGCGCCGGAGACCCAGGAACGGCTCCGGGCCGGGCTGCTCCCCCACGCCAGCGTGCAGAACCCGGTGGACATGATCGCGGCGGCCACGCCCGAGCACTACCGCCACGCCATCTCGGTGGTGGCCGCCGACCCATCGGTGGACGCGCTGATCGTCATCTTCGTCCCCCCGCTCGTCACAAACGCCGACGACGTGGCCCGGGCCATCGTGGAGGCCACGACGGCCCTCACCCGCACGAAACCGGTCCTCACGGTCTTCATGTCCGCCCGCGGCGTCCCGGCGGTCCTCCAGGCGGGGGACGTCCGGATCCCGTCCTACGCGTTTCCGGAGGCCGCGGCGATCGCCCTGGCCCGGGCCGCCCGGTACGGCGAGTGGCGCCGGCGGCCGCAGGAGCCGCCCCCGGAGCTCCAGGGCATCCGGCGCGAGGACGCGCGCGCCCTGCTCCTCGGACGCCTCGCCCGGGGCGAGGGGTGGCTCCCCCCCGACGACGTCTTCGCGCTCCTCGGGGCGTACGGCCTCCCGGTCGTCCCGCAGCGCGTCGTCGCCACGCCCGAGGAGGCGGGAGAAGCCGCCGCGCTCCTGGACGGGCCGGTCGCCCTCAAAGCCTTCGGCCCCGGAATCCTCCACAAGACCGACGTGGGGGCCATCCACCTGAACCTCAGGGGCCGCGAGGAGGTCCGATCCGCCGCCGCGGCCATGGCGTCCCGGCTCGCCTCTCACGGGATCACCCCCGCGGGGTTCGTGGTCCAGGCCATGGCCCCGCCCGGGGTGGAGATGATCGTCGGGGTCGTCTCGGACCGCCACTTCGGCCCCGTGGTGGTGTGCGGCGCCGGCGGGACGTTCGTGGAGATCCTCAAGGACATCTCGGTCCGCCTCACCCCCCTCACCCGGGCGGACGCCGTGGAGATGATACGAGAGCTCAAGACGTACCCGCTGCTCGCGGGCTTCCGGGGACAGCCCCCCGGGGACGTGGCCGCCCTCGGGGACGTCCTCCTGCGGGTCAGCGCCCTCGCCGAGGACCACCCCCACGTGGCCGAGCTCGACCTCAACCCCGTGATCGTCCACCCCCGGGGGGTCGCCGTGGTGGACGCGCGGGTCCGGATCGCCCCTGCAGAGCCTGTCCCCTCGCTCATGGCCAAGCCGCGCCCGACCTAGGCTATAGCTAGAGGAGGTCTGCACCACCGTCGAGAAACTGCACTGCGACTGGCCGTACTTGACCTGGCTTGCTGCCATCCACCCGAGACGGCGAAAGACCCGCCGTCCGCGCGCTCAGGCTCCGGGGTGGGGCACGCGGGGACCGGCGAGGTCCAGGCGCTCAGCCAGCGGCCAGAGGAAATTACCCGCATGACCGGGGACTGGAGGAATAGAGGCAGGGCCCGAACCCCTCCAGCGATCCCGGACCGAGGAGGGGTCCCATGAGTCGGATCCACCCGGCTGACCCGTCGCAGCTGCCCCCCGCGGCGCGGTCGATCCTCGAGGAGGAGACAGCGCGGTACGGTGCCCCCCTCAACACCACCCGGGTGTGGGCGCGCCATCCCGCGCTCCTTACGGCCTACAAGGCCTGGAGCAAGGCGATGAGCGAGACGACCCTCATCCCGCCCGGGCTCCGGTACCTCGTCTACGTCCGGGTGGCCTCCCTCAACGGGTGCCCCTTCTGAGTCGACATCAACACCGCCTCGGGCCAGGCGGCGGGCGTCCCCGACGAGAAGTTCATCCACCTCCCCGAGTACTCAACGCACCCGGCCTTCACGCCCCTCGAGCGACTGGCGCTGGCCTACGCCGACGCCATGACCATCACCGGCCAGGACGCGACCGACGAGCTCTTCGCGACGCTCCGGGAGCACCTTTCGGAAGACGCCCTGGTGGAGCTCACGGCGCACATCGCCTTCGAAAACTTCCGGAGCCGCTTCAACCACGCGCTGCGCATCGAGGCGCAGGGCTTTTGCGTCCTCCCCCGGAGCCCCGGGGTGCCGCGCTGACCCCGCACGGGCCGGACGCGGAGGACTCCCGGAGGGCAGCCCCCAGGAGCTGCCGAATCTGGGGGGCAGGAGGGCGTGATGCCAGGCGGGGACGGGAGAGCCGACCGTGTGACCGAGGGGACGACGCTCTGGGTGCCGGACGAGCGCACCCGCGCCCGCGCGGTGATCACCCGCTACCTGGCGTGGCTCCAGGACGCCCGCGGGCTCCGGTTCCCGGGCTACGACGAGCTCTGGCAGTGGTCGGTCACGGATCTCGAGGGCTTCTGGGAGTCCATCTGGCAGTTTTTTGAGGTCCGCTCAGCCCAGCCCTACACCCGGGTCCTCGCCGACAGGCGGATGCCGGGCGCGCGCTGGTTCCCGGGGGCCCTCCTCAACTACGCCGAGCACGCCCTCCGGCGGCGGGACGATGGCGTGGCGGTGATCGCGCGGTCGGAGACGGGGTCCGCCCGGACCCTCACCTACCGGGAGCTCGCCCGGCAGACGGCCACAGTGGCTGGCGCCCTGCGCCGCATGGGCGTCCGGCGCGGGGACCGTGTCGCCGCCTACATGCCCAACGTCCCCGAGACGCTGGTCGCCTTCTTGGCCACGGCGAGCCTGGGGGCCATCTGGTCCAGCTGCCCGCCGGAATTCGGCATCCGGAGCGTCGTGGACCGGTTCCGGCAGATCGAGCCCGCGGTGCTCCTGGCCGTGGACGGGTACCGGTACGGCGGCCGGGCCTACGACCGCCTGGACGCCCTGTCCGAGATCCAGCGGGCCCTCCCCACCCTCACCGCGACCGTCGTGCTGCCGGCGCTCGACCGGGACCCGCCCCTTTTGGGGCTGCGCGGCGCGCGCCTCTGGGACGAAGTGGCCGGAGGGCCACTAGCGGAGGACCTCCGGTTCGAGCCGGTGCCCTTCGACCACCCCCTGTGGATCCTCTACTCCTCGGGGACGACAGGCCTCCCGAAGGCCATCGTCCACGGACACGGCGGCATCCTGCTGGAGCTCCTCAAGGCGCTCGCGCTCCACCTGGACCTCGGCCCCGAGGACCGGTTCTTCTGGTTCACGACGACCGGGTGGATGATGTGGAACTTCCTGATCAGCGGCCTCCTCGTGGGCGCAACCCTCATCCTCTACGACGGGAGCCCGGCCCACCCGGACCTCTCGGCCCTCTGGCGGCTCGCGTCCGAGACGGGGATGACCTACTTTGGGACGAGTGCCCCCTACATCCTCTCCTGCATGAAGGCGGGCCTCACCCCACGGCTCCAGGCGGACCTCCGGCGCCTCCGCGCCGTGGGGTCGACGGGGGCCCCTCTCCCCCCGGAGGGGTTCCAGTGGGTGTACACCCACGTGGGGGAGGACGTGCTCCTGGGCTCCATCAGCGGAGGCACCGACCTCTGCACCGCCTTCGTCCTCTCCTGCCCCCTGCTGCCTGTCCGCGCCGGCGAGATCCAGTGCCGGGCGCTCGGCGCCAAGGTGGAATCGTGGGACCCCGCGGGCCGCCCCCTCGTGGGGGAGGTGGGGGAGCTCGTGATCACGGAGCCCATGCCGTCGATGCCGGTGGGGTTCTGGAACGACCCCGGGATGCAGCGGTACCGGGAAAGCTACTTCGAGATGTACCCGGGCGTGTGGCGGCACGGGGACTGGATCAAGATCACTCCCCAGGGGAGCTGCGTGATCTACGGCCGCTCGGACTCCACCCTCAACCGCGGCGGCGTGCGGATGGGGACCAGCGAGTTCTACCGGGTGGTGGAAGAGATGCCCGAGGTCGTGGACAGCCTGGTCGTGGACACGGGCGAGCTGGGACGGGAGGGGCGCCTCTACCTCTTCGTGGTGCTCCGCGAGGGCGCGGAGCTCACCGACAGCCTGCGCTCGGCCATCCGACAGCGCCTCCGCGAGCAGCTCTCGCCCCGCCACGTGCCCGACGAGATCTTCGCCGTGGGCGAGATCCCCCGCACGCTGAGCGGGAAGAAACTGGAGGTGCCGGTCAAGCGCATCCTCACCCACGTCCCCGTGGAGAAGGCCGCCAACCCCGACGCGCTGGCAAACCCCCACGCCCTCCACTTCTTCGCCGACCTGGCCCGAAGGCGCCGCCGGGAAGACGGGGACCCGGAAGGCCGATAGCCGCGTGCTCCGAGCGCCCTCCCCCACCGAACAGCTCGCCGGAGCTTTGAAGACGTAAGCGATCAGGAAACTCCGGAATCCTCCGGCGTCAGCCCGATGCAACATCATCCCGCGGCCGGATGGTGTCACCCCTCCCCGACGGGTACTCTCCTTTCAGGATACGAGAGGGCCCCATGGTTGGCGGCCACATCGCGGGGAGGCGATCCCATGGAAGAGGCCGTGTCAGTGCGGCGCCGCGCGTTTCTCGAAAAGGTCGCGTCTACCGTCTTTGCCGGCATGGTGCTCGCAGGCACGAAGCTCGCGGTGCGTCCGGCCGCCGCATCCCCGACCGCTCCTCCCGCGGAGCCTCCGCCGCCGTTTCGGGTCGGCCCGGAGGCGAGCGAAGATGTCCTCCTCAGGATGCAGCGCGATTTGGAGCGTGCATTGCGCAAACCCGTCGCCCAGCGGAAGTGGGGGATGGTCATCGACACCCGCAAGTGCGTGGGGTGCTCCGCCTGCACGGTCGCCTGCGTCATGGAAAATAAGCTCCCTCCCGGCGTCGTCTACCGGCCGGTCATCGACATGGAGGTGGGGGAATACCCCAACGTGTCCCGCAAGTTCCTGCCCCGGCCCTGCATGCAGTGCGACAAGCCGCCGTGCGTGCCGGTGTGCCCCGTGGGTGCCACGTGGAAACGGCCAGACGGCATCGTCGTCATCGACTACAATGCCTGCATCGGCTGCCGCTACTGCATCACCGCCTGCCCCTACCAGGCCCGGACCTACGACTTCGGAGAAGACTGGGCCGAGGGCGCAGCGAGCGGACCGGACGGAGCCCTCTCCACACAGAGCGGCCGCGGGTACCTCCGCGAACCCAGCTTCGAGTACGGGAAGGAGTGGACGCGTGCGGAGGGAGTTGTCCCCCGGAGCCCCGTGGGAAACGCCCGCAAGTGCACGTTCTGCCTCCACAGGATTGAGGTCGGCATGCTCCCCGCATGCGTCACCACGTGCATTGGCCGGGCGACCTTCTTCGGGGACCTCAACGATCCCCAGTCCCTCGTCTCGGAGCTCATCGCCCGCCACAACGTGATCCGCCTCAAAGAGGACCTGGGCACCGAACCCAAGGTCTACTACCTGATCTAGGAGGGGCCGCGATGAGGACGGTGCTTACCCCGGCGCTCTGGGTGCTGTGGATCGTCCTGGCGGGGGCGGGCGGGGCGGGATTCGCCGAGCGCCTCGCTTGGGGCCACCGCCTTGCCTCCTACTCCAGCTATGTCCCGTGGGGCATGTGGGTGGCCGCCTACATCTACTTCATCGGCCTCTCGGCGGGGGCGTTTCTCCTCTCCAGCCTCGTCTACGTGTTCCGCGTCCGAGCCCTGGAGAGGGTGGGGCCCCTGTCGCTCTTTGTCGCCGTGGTGACGCTCCTCGTGGCCCTTCTGACGATCTGGTTCGACATCGGCCACATGGAGCGGTTCTGGGAAGTGTACGCCCGCCCCAACTTCCACTCCATGATGGCGTGGATGGTGTGGCTCTACACGGCGTACTTCCTCCTCCTGGTGGCCGAGCTCTCCCTGGCCCTGCGCCGTAACCGGAGGAGGCTCACCCCCGACCAGCTGGCCCGGGACGACCGCCTCATCCAGATCCTGGGCACCATCGGCGTGCCCCTGGCCATTGCCTTCCACGGAGGGGTAGGGGCGCTGTTCGCCACGGTAATTGCCCGAGACCTCTGGCACAGCCCGGTCTACCCGCTGATCTTCCTCACGGGAGCCCTGCTGACCGGAGGGGCCCTCATCACCGTCGCCACGGTCACCCTCTGGCCGGAGCGGGGACGGGGCTGGCAGGACCTCGTCCAGTACTTGAGCAGGATCGTCCTCGCCCTGCTTGGGGTGGACGTGCTCCTGGAGTGGGCCGAGTACTCCATCCCGATGTGGTACGGCGTGGGCCCGGTCTACTCCCGGCTCATGTACGTGCTCTTCGGCCCCTTCTGGTACGTGTACTGGGTGGTCCACATCCTGCTGGGCGTGGTCGTCCCCGCGGTACTCCTGTGGCGGGGCGGGACACCCTGGCGCGTGGGGACGGCCAGCGCCCTCATCGCCGTCACCTACTTTGCGGAGCGGCTCAACTTGGTCATCCCCGGGCTCGTCTTTCCCCAGCTCGAAGGGCTGGAGTCCGCCTACGTCACCGCCCGCCTGACCTACTCCTATGTCCCGAGCCTGTTCGAGTGGCAAGTGGTGGCGGGCGTCGTCGCCCTCGGCGCCGCCCTCTTCTACCTGGGATACAGGTATCTCCCGCTGGTGACGCCCCAGGGGACCGCAAAGGAGGTGGCGTGATGGAACTGTCTCGCCGGGACCTACTGAAGGCCGGGGCGCTGACGGGGGCGGGCGTCCTGCTGGGGGACGTCGGCCGCCGTCTCCTGGCCGACGCTGCACAGCGGGCGGCCGAGGACCCCTCCCAGGTCGCCTACGTCCTGGCGCAGCCCGAGAACGTCCTCTACGGAGCCTGCCTCCAGTGCAACACCCAGTGCACCCTGAAGGTCAAGATCCAAGACGGGGTGGTCGTCAAGATCGACGGGAGCCCCTACAGCCCCATGACCCTGCAGCCCCACCTATCCTACACGACCTCGCCTGGGACCGCGGCCAAGGTGGACGGGGCGGTGTGCTCCAAGGGCCAGGCGGGGGTCCAGACCCAGTATGACCCCTACCGCCTCAGGAAGGTTCTGAAGCGCGCGGGCCCCCGGGGGTCGGGACGGTGGAAGAGCATCCCCTTCGAGCAGGCCATCAAGGAGATCACCGAGGGAGGCCGCCTCTTCGCCGACATCGGCGAAGACCGGGTGGTCCCCGGATTCAAGGACGTCTTCGTCCTCCGCGACGCCGCCCTGGCCAAGCGGATGTCCGAGGACGTGGCGGCCCTCCGCGCCGGAAAGCTCACGGTGGAGGCCTTCAAGGACCGGTACCGGGACCACCTGGACGTCCTCATCGATCCGGACCATCCCGATCTGGGTCCCAAGAATAACCAGTTCGTCTTCATGGGGGGACGGATCGGACCGGACCGGGAGGTCTTCGCGCAGCGGTTCACCTACGGAGGGCTGGGCTCCGTGAACTGGTACGCCCACACCAGCATCTGCGAGATCGCCCACCACGTGGCCTTCCAGTATGCCACGGCCCAGTGGAAAAAGGAGAAGGACAACTACGGGTGGGCCAAGGGGACCAACCACATGAAGCCCGACTACACCCAGTCCGAGTTCGTCATCTTCTGGGGGACGGGATTCGCCGAGGCCAACTTCGGCCCGCCGCCGCTGGCGCCCCAGGTGACCCAGGCGGTCGCCGAGGGGAGGCTCAAAATCGCGGTCATCGACCCGCGCCTGTCCAAGAGCGCCGCCCACGGGTGGTGGATTCCGGTCCGGCCGGGAGGCGACCTGGCGCTGGCCCTGGGAATGATCCGGTGGATCGTGGAACACCGGCGGTACGACGAGCGGTTCCTCAGAAACGCCAACAAGGCCGCAGCCCAGCGCGGGGGCGAGCGGTCCTGGACCAATGCCTCGTGGCTGGTCGACATCGCGTCCGGCAGGCTCCTCCGCGCCAAAGAGGCGGGCGTGGGGGACGACCACCACTTCGTCGCCCTCGTCGACGGGAGGCCTGTCCCGGTCGATCCCGACGACGAGAAGACCCCGGTGGTGGGAGACCTCGACGTGGCCACGGTCCTCGCGGGACGCGAGGTAAAGTCGGGCTTCCGCCTCCTGAAGGAGGCCGTCCTCGCCCACCCGCTGGAGGTCTACGCGGAGGAGAGCGGAGTGGACCCCGGCACGCTGGAGGCGCTGGCCTACGAGTTTACCGCCCATGGGAAGAAGTCAGCAATCGATTTCTACCGGGGGCCCATCAAGGTAACCTACGGCTACTACGCCGCCCAGGCCATCATCCTCCTCAACTACCTGATCGGCAACGCGGACTGGAAAGGCGGCCTGGTCCCCGGAGGCGGGGCTTGGAACGCCATGGGCGATAAGCCGGGACAACCGTTCAACATCAAGGCCCTCCACTCCGGTGCCCTGACTCCCTTCGGAGTCAAGCTCACGCGCGAAGGCAGCGGCCCTTACGAGACGAGCACGCTCTTCCACCGGGACGGGTACCCGGCCAAGCGTCCGTGGTTCCCCTTCACCTACGACGTCTACCAGGAGATCATCCCGGCGGCGTACGCCGGGTATCCCTACCCGATCAAGATCCTGTGGCTCCACTACGGCACGCCGGCCCTCGCCAACCCGGCGGGGCACCTCCAGATCACGATGCTCCAGGACACATCCCGCATCCCTCTGTTCATCGCCACCGACATCGTGATCGGCGAAACGAGCATGTACGCCGATTACATCTTCCCCGACCTCTCCTACCTGGAGCGGTGGGGGAATCCCCTCGGGACCAGCCCGGCGACCCTCACCAAGACGACGAAGATCCGGCAGCCAGTCGCAGCCCCCGTGCCCGAGGTAGTCACCGTGGACGGAGAAGACATGCCCATCAGCATGGACGCCGTCATGCTGGCGGTGGCCAAGAGACTCGGCGCTCCGGGCTACGGCGCGAACGGGTTTGGCCCCGGCCTGGACTTCCACCGGCCGGAGGACCTATACCTGAAGATGGTGGCCAATGTCGCGTGGGGAGACAAGCCCGGAGATGCGGTACCCGAAGCCAGCGATGCCGAGCTCGAGCTCTTCAGGGCCAGCCGTCGCCACCTCCCGCCCGCGGTCTTCGACGAGACGAAGTGGCGGCGGGCTGTCGGCCCGGACCACTGGCGGCGCGTGGTGTACGTCCTCAACCGCGGAGGGCGGTTTGAGGCGTCCTCCGGTGCCTACGAAGGCGACTTCGTCAAGCATCCGTGGGGCAAGCTCCTCGACCTCTATGTAGAGCCCGTCGGGACAGGCATCCACTCCATCACGGGAGAGCGTCTCTCGGGAGTCCCTCGCTTCGAACGCATGAAACACTTCGACGGGCGGACCGCGGCCTCGCCTCCAGACTACGACCTGGTGCTCTTCACCTACAAGGAGATCTTCGGCGGGCAGTCGCGGACGGCGGGAAACTACGCGGGGCAACAGGCCCTCATGCCGGAGAACTTCGTCTACGTGAGTAAGGCGGACGCCGCCCGCCTCGGCCTCGCCGACGGGGACCTCGTCCGTGTGGTTTCGCCGACCTTCCAGGGTACCTTCGACGTGGGCGCAGGGAGACACGCCCGGGTCGAGGGCAGGGTCAAAGTCGTAAACGGCATTCGCCCGGGGTCGATCGGCATATCCTGGCACTACGGGCACTGGGCCTACGGAGCCGCCGACGTGGAGATCGATGGCCGACGCATTCCTGGGGACCCCAGCCGGGCTCGCGGTCTCGTGGCCAATCCCGCTGTCCTCGTCGACGCGTACCTCAAAGATGTGTGCCTCACCGACCCGATTGCAGGGGACGCCGTCTACAACGGGACCAGGGTGAAACTCGTCAAGATCGGGGCAGGCACCGCCGCCGGCATCCCTCCGGCCGGTGTCCTGAGCGCGGGGCCGCCCGCATCCCTCCCCCACCCCGACGACATCCGGCACGCGCGCTGGGTGGCCGACGAATCGCTCCGGGCCATCCGCGGGGAGCGTCGGGCGGAAGACCTTGCGGCTGAGGTGGCCCGGCACGTGGGAAGGAAACGGTAACCTCGGGACCGGGGTGGGGAAGCGTAGGCCACCGCCGGGCGACCTCCGGAGTCCGGCCCGTAGCCAGGAGGAGCACGCGAAGGACTTGCCTTTTCGGGGTGAAGGGTGTGATCTCCCGGGAAGAACTTCGTCCCCGGAGGACCTGGGCGGCGTTCATGTGGGCGTTGGCCCTACGCCCGTAGCCCAGGCACCGTACAGGTCCAGACGCTCGACCACCAGGGCGGCTGAGCCATCCCGCCGGTGCAGGCGGACCTGCGGCCACTTCCCCAGGGGGTGCCGGGCTACCTCGCCAATCCCGCCAGTCCCGCGACCAGGCGGGCCCCGGTGTAGACGAAGTACACGCTCAGGGCCATCACGAAGACTCCGCAGGCCCTGAGCACGATCCGGTAGACCCCCGCCGGGAGGCGACCCCGCCCTGACCCCGCGAGGGACGCGAGCAGAGTGTTCCACCCCAGGTCGAGGACGAGGTGCCCGAGGAGGAAGAGCACCACGATGGCCGCCACCCCGAAGCGGCTGAAGGCGACGAAATACGCGGCCCCCACCGTCGCCCACCAGAGGAGCCAGTAGGGGTTTCCGGCCGTCGCGAGGACGCCCGCACGGAGGAGGCCGTGGGACGGGCCAACCTCGCCTTCCCGGACGGGCGCATCCGCGGGGCCAAACCTCGCCGCCGCCACCGTCCCCCACCCCATCCACCACAGCACTCCCCCGCCCCCGAGGCCGATGGCACCGATCACCAGGGGATAGTGGAGGACGTGGCCGAGGCCGAGGCCCAGCAGCGCGACGAGGATCGTCTCGGCCGCGGCGTGGCCTCCGGTCAAGAGAGGGCCGGCCACGCAACCCCGTCGTGCCCCCTCGCTCACCGCCATGGCTGAGACGGGCCCGGGCATCAGGACGCCTGAGAGGCTCACCCCCCACCACGTGAGCGTCACCCACACGAGATCGCGTCCCTCCAGGGTCATCCCGCCTCCCCCCTGCAATGCGACGCGAGCACAGGGGGTTCCTGGGAGCCCCTGGCCCCTCGGGCGAAGGCCGCCCCCTCACAATAGGGCCTGCGCCGGATGGTGAGGAGGGCGGGCGCAGCGTACCGTGGGAGGTGAAAGGGGTGAGGAATGTGGCACAGGACCTCAAGACCAAGGAACGAAGCTCGCAGGACTTCGCGGGCGTCTGCGGGATCTACTGGGAGGGCAACGCGTGGTACGACGTCCTGGAGGCCACCTGCGCGACCCAGGACCAGCTGGACCTGGGCAAGATCTGCCCCATCTACGCCTGCGCGCGGGAACGCGGCGTCGCCCACTGCGGGGTGTGCCCCGATTTCCCCTGCCCGCTCCTCGTGAACTTCGCGGCCGAAGGCGGACCGCACGACATGCGGATCGAGTCGGCGGCCAAGCGGGCGGAGCTGGGAGACGAGCGCTGGGCCGAGTGGGCGCGGCCCCGGAAGATCTGGGCCACCGCCTTCTGCCCCCTCAAGAACATCCCCCCGCGGGCGGGAGCGCCCGAGTAATGGCGGCCTCAGGGGGTCTCCCAGCCGAGCTGGCGGCGCGCCTCGCTGGACATCCTCGACGGGTCCCAAGGGGGATCCCAGACGAGATCGATGTGCACTGACTTCGCTTGGGGCCAGCGCCGCCAGATCGCCTCCTCAGCCTCACGGACCAGGTACCACGTGACGTGACGGGGCACCCCGGGGTCCTGAACCTCCCCACGGCTAAAGCCGGGGGGTTCTAAGGGGAACCACCGCGGCCTCTCCCGGGATGATCACCCCGGGCCTCGGCGTTGGCTATCCCCTCTGCTGCGAGCGACCCGCTCTGACTCCGGCAGGCCTCCGGCCTCCCGAAGGTGGACGGCGCCGGCCGTCCCGTCGCGGGTTGTAGGGCTTGCCTCCACGCCGCTCGCAGGAGCGGTTCCGCACCCGGCCAGGCGCGTCGCGCCCGGCCCGCGTGGAGCACCCCGCCCCCATCCGTATGCGCCGCCAGGAACGCGCTGTAGAGGTCGCGTTGCATTTCGACCCCACAGGCGCACTGGTGGACACGCTGACGGAGGGGTTTCTTCTGGATGGCTCCGCAGCCGTGGCAGATCTGGGAGAGCTTGGCCGCGCATGCCGGAATGTCGATCACCTGGCCGCCAGCGCTCTCAGCCTTGCGACGCAGGATCTGGACAAACATCCCCGGCGCGCGCACACTCACCGATCGGCCGAACGTGCGTTGGAGAGACACCACGGACGTCTGCTCAATATGCATGACCCTCCCCATGCGGAGGACCTCGTTGGCGAGCTGGCCGTGCAGGGTCTTGCGATGGGCTTTCTCCCGCCGGTGCAGCTCGGCGAGGCGGTCGACGACAGCGCGCTCTCGATGTGAGAGACGCCACGTCTTCGGACCGGGCTTCACCCGGCCGTCGGGCAGGTAGTTGCCGGGATTGTTGGCGCGCCGCTGGCGGTCGAGCCGCCGCTGGAGCACCCGAATCTGCCTGTGGCCGCGGACGACGGGCTCGCAGAATGGGGTGAGGATCGCACGGCGCGGGCCCACCGCCGCGACGGTCGAGGGGCCAAGATCGACCCCGACAGGGCCACGCCCGAGGCGGTGCGTGGGCTTGCGATGGGGGCGTCCCCTGCACACGAGCTGGGCATACAGCCGGGGGATCCCGCGCACCCGGCGACGGACGATGCGGACGTACTTGACCGGGTGTGTCAGCGCGTGCGCGAGGACCGGGTCCTCCGGATCGAGGAGGGCGGGGAGGACGAGACCGTGCCACTCGACGTGATCGCCGCGCCAGCGGATGCCCGCGGCGTTGGATTTGCCCTCGAGACTGTGGAACTGGCCTCGCCCTTTGAAGCGGGCAGACCGGGCGTGACCGACGAGGATCCGATTCGCCGCCAGATACGCGCGCGTGCCGATCTTCTGGACTTCATGGGTGCCCAGGTGGTCGCCCATCCACCGGGACCGGCGGAAGTGCTTCAGGGCAACACGCTGGAGGGCCTCGTCCGTGAGTCCATACCGTTTGCGGGCGCGCGCGAACGCACGGGCCCGGCGCGTGCGCTGCTCCTCGGTATGCTGCGGCAGGGCCCGCGCCCTGGCCCACTCGGGGCTGGCGCGCACCGTCCGCAGGCGCGCCAGTGCCGTCTGCAGGCAGGCATTGTAGATCTGTCGGCCGACGTCGAGACGGATCAGGACCGCACGGACGGCGCGCGGGGTGGCGCGCAGCGGGAGCTCGCACACAAACGATGGTGTACGCTTCTTCCCTCTCGGGCGCCGCTCAGGCATGGCGCTGCTGCTCGAGGTCCTGCGTGACGATCGCCAGGGGCGCGCCCCCGACGGTCGCAACGAAAGAGCTCTTCGTCCACAGCGTCGGCAGGCGAGACCGCAACGTGGGGAACGGTGCGCGCAGGACGTGGGAGGACCGACCCTTCATGCGTGTGACAAGCCGGTGAATTCCCCCCTGCGGATCCACGTCGACCCGCAGGTGCACATGATCAGGCAGGACCTCCCTCTCGATCACCTGGCACGCTGCTCGCGCGCGACGTCCTGGAGAATCTCCGTGAGCCGCTGCCGCACGTCGCCGGTGAGGACCGGGCGACGATACGTAGGGCCCCACACCACATGAGAGGTGCAGAGATAGACGACAGTGCGGTGTGCCTTGGGCCGCCGCCGCATCCCGCCTCAGTATACGGGATACCAGCATCTATGGCAAACACCTGTTCGCTTCCACCAGTTGCCTTGGCCGCCTTATCCCCATGGCTAAAGCCAGGGGCATGCGGCGGCCGGAATATCCGGTCATGGTCATGGCCACGTACACGCGGTCCCCCTGCACATCCACCGTGTAGACGAGCCCCAGGTCGACGATATTCAGGCCCAGCTCGGGGTCCACGACCTCGCGGAGGGCCTGCCGCACCTCAGCGTCTGTCACCGCCGATCCCCCCACAGGCCATCCGTCTCCGGAACGCAGGAATCCATTCCGCGAGGGCCCAAAGGATTCCCTGCGGGCTACTCGGATAACGCTGGAGGGTCCTCCCCCATTCCCACCCGGTCTTCCCGCGCGATTCTCGCCCGTGGAACAGCCGGCTCCGCGGAGGCCCTCCTGTCCGCGCTCCGGGAGCTCGCCGCCCGGGTCGCCGAGGTCGAGCGGAGGATCCCGTGGCCCGGCTCTCCCGTCGAGGCCGCCCTGCGCCACCGCGGGTGGCGGATCGGGCAGCACTCCCCGGTCAGGTCCCTGCTGCTCCCTCGCCCACCCGACCCCCCGCAGCTCGACCGCTTCTACGGGGACTTCCGCCGGTACCACTTCAGGCGTCTGCTCCAGGAGGCCGCCGAACGGCGCACCCTCGGGCCCCCGGCCCTGCGCCAGCTCGAGGAGCGGTGGGGCACCTCCGCCACCGCCCGGACGCTGGCCCGGCTCGTGGGCTACGGCCTCCTGGAGCGGACCCCAGCGGGGTACGTCCTCCGCGCGCCGCGGGCCGCCACCTTCGGGGACACGCTCGAGTGGTTCGTGGCCCAGGTCTTCACCAGGGAGTTCCTCGCCCCCGCGGCGTGGGACGTGCGGCTTCTAGGAATCGGCCAGGGAGGCGATTTCGACGTCATCACGGTCCTCGATGGCCGCCTGGGCTACGTGGAGTGCAAGGGGAGCCCTCCCTACAACGTCTCCGCCGACGCGCTCGCCCGGTTTCTCGGGCGGATCGGGCACCTCGTCCCCGACTTCGCCATCCTCGTGATCGACACCACGCTGCGCGTGGACCGGAATATCATCGACAACCTCCGGCGGCTCCTCTCGGAGTCTTCGGGCGTCGCCCCAGGGGTCGTCCGCGCAAGCGACGGCCTCTACGAGATCGGGGGCGATCTCCCGCTCTTCGTCGTGACGAGCCGGCGCAGTCTCGTGGAGAACCTCCAACAGTGCCTCCGGCGCCTGTACCGGGCCGGACTCCAGGGGCGCGGCCGGTCCGGTCCCTCCGGCGAGGTCCTCCCATGACCCTCCCCCGCCCCCTGACCCCCGTGACCCTCCTCCGCCGCGCCACCCGGTTCGCCGTCCGGGCGGTCGCCGCCGATGGACGGCGGCTCTACCTGTACCTCCCGAACTCGGGGCGCATGGAGGAGCTGCTCCGCCCCGGGGCGCGCGGGCTGGCCCACCTCGTCCCCCGCGGAGGGGCGACCCAGGGGACCCTCCTCCTCGTCCGCCACCGGGGCCGCTGGGTGGGCGTCGACGCCCGGGTTCCCAACCGGCTCTTTGACGAGGCGGTCCGGGAGGGCATCCTCGGACCCTTCCGCGGGTACACCCGGTGGTCCCGGGAGGTGCGCCTCAGGGGGACCCGGATCGACTTCGTGCTGGAGCAGGGACGCCGGTGCCTGGTCGAGGCGAAGTCCTGCAACAGGGTGGACGACGGCGTGGCCCTCTTCCCCGACGCCCCCACGAGCCGGGGCGTCCGCCACGCGGAGATCCTGGCGGAGGCCGTGCGCCGGGGGCACCGCGCGGCGATGGTGTGGTTCGTGCAGCGGGACGACGCCCGGATCCTCCGGCCCTACGCCGAGGCCGATCCGGCCTTCGCCTCCGCCCTCGCGCGGGCCGCGTCACGCGGGGTGGAGCTCTACGCCTACACGTGCCGCGTGACCCCCCGCGCGATCACCGTCCAGGCGCCCATCCCGGTGGTCGTCCGGTAGGAGGACGCCGGTGGCCCCGCGGACCATCCTCCACGTCGACATGGACGCCTTCTTTGCGGCGGTCGAGCAGCTGCGGCGGCCGGACCTCCGGGGACGGCCCGTGGTGGTCGGGGGCCGGGGAGATCCCCGGCGGCGCGGAGTGGTGGCCACGGCCTCCTACGAGGCCCGCCGGTACGGGATCCGGTCGGCCATGCCCCTCCGCACGGCCTACCGCCTGTGCCCCGAGGCGGTCTTCCTCCCGGCCGACATGGCCGCCTACGAGGCGGTCTCGGACCGGCTCTACGCGATCCTCCGGGCCACGGGGGCCCGGGTCGAACCGGCAGGGCTCGACGAGGCGTTCCTCGACGTCACGGACCTCCCGGAGCCGGGCGTGGTCATCGCCCGGAGGATCAAGGACCACATCCTCCGGGAGCTCGGGCTCACCGCCTCCGTGGGCGTGGGCCCCAACAAGCTCCTCGCCAAGATCGCCTCCGGCCTCCACAAGCCCGACGGCCTGACCGAGATCCGTGCGGAGGAGGCGGGGGCCGTCCTGGCCCCGCTCCCCGTCACGGTCCTCTGGGGAGTCGGGCCGAAGACGGCCCGGGCGCTCGAGGACCGCTTTGGCGTCAGAACGGTCGCGGGCCTCGCGGAGCTCTCCGAGGCGCGCCTGCGCGATGCCTTCGGCCCGCGCCAGGGCGCCTTCCTGTACCGGGTGGCCCGCGGGATCGACGACAGCCCGGTCGAGACCGCGTGGGAGCGGAAGTCGCTGAGCCGCGAGCGGACGTTCCAGGTGGACCTCCGGCGCGCCGCCACCGTCCGGTCCGTCGTGGCGCGCCTCGCGGGGGCCGTGGCGCACGACCTCCGGTCCGAGGGCCTCCAGGGCGCCACGATCACCCTGAAGGTCCGCTTCGCCCCCTTCACGACCGTGACGCGGTCGGAGACCCTGCGGGCCCCGACCGACGACCCCGCCATCCTCTCCGAGGCGGCCCTCCGGCTCCTTGAGCGCATCCCGCTCGACCGGCCGGTGCGGCTCCTGGGCGTCCGGGTGGCGAAGCTCGCCTCCCGCCCGCAGAGGGGGCCGGATGTGGTACCGCTCTTCGACGCCCCGTGAACTGCAGGGTTCGGCCCGCACGCGGTGGAAAGTGCCAAGCGGGATCCCGGCGCCGCGCCGGGACGATGCCAGCGCGAGAGGGAGGATAGACCGATGGCCGAGCAGTACCGGGCTCTCGTGGGCGGCGAGTGGGTCGACGCCCGCACAGGGGAGCGGTTCCCCGACATCAACCCCGCGGACACCCGGGAGGTGGTGGGGACGTTCCCCCTCATGGAGGAAGCGGACGTGCACCGGGCGATCGACGCCGCTGCGGAGGCGTTCCCCGCCTGGAAGGCGTTGACGCCCGTGGCGCGGGGGGCCATCCTCCTCCGGGCCGCCGCGCTGATCCGGGAGCGCGTGGAGACCATCGCCCGGGACCTCACGAGGGAGATGGGCAAGACGCTGCGGGAGGCCCGGGGGGAGGTGACCCGGGCCTCCTTCTTCTTCGAGTACTACGGCGCCTACGGGCGCCTCCCCATCGGCGACCACCTGCCCGACGAGCGGGAGGGGGTCTTCACCTTCACCATGCGGGAGCCCCTCGGGGTCGTGGTGGCCATCGCGCCCTGGAACGACCCGGTCCTGACCCCGGCCCGCAAGCTGGCGCCCGCGTTGATCGCCGGCAACACGGTGGTGCTGAAGCCCGCCACCCTCACGCCGCTGTCGGCGTGGCACCTCCTCCGCGCGCTCCACGACGCCGGCATGCCCCGCGGGGTGGTGAACATGGTCACAGGGCCCGCCGGCGCCGTGGGCGCCGCCCTCACCAGCCACCCGGCGGTCCGGGCCATCACCTTCACGGGCTCCACGGCCGTCGGGCTGGACCTCCAGGCGCGCGTCGCCGGCCGGAACATCCGCGTCCAGACCGAGATGGGCGGGAAGAACGCCCTCGTGGTCCTGGCCGACGCTGATCCCCGGCTGGCCGCCGAGCTCGCGGCCTCCGCGGGCTTCGGCCAGTCCGGCCAGCGGTGCACGGCGACGAGCCGGGTGGTGGTCCAGGCGCCCATCAAGGAAGCCTTCCTCGAGGCCTTCGTCGACGCGGCCAGGAGGATCACCGTCGGACCCGGCCTGGAGGAGACCACGGCCATGGGGCCCGTGGTGGACGAAAGCCAGCTCGAGCGCGTGCTACGCGCGGTCGAGACCGGCCGACGCGAGGGGGCGGAGGTCGTGTACGGCGGGGAGCGGCTCCGGGGGGAGCGCTACGACCACGGCTACTTCGTCGCCCCGACGATCCTGGACCGCGTCGATCCCCAGATGCAGGTCGCCCAGGAGGAGATCTTCGGGCCCGTGGTGGCCGTCCTCCAGGCCCAGGATGTGGAGGAGGCGATCCGGATCGTCAACAGCACGCGGTACGGCCTCTCGGCGGGAGTGGTGACCCGGAGCCTGGCGGCCGCCCACGCCTTCGCGCGGGGGGTGGAGGTGGGGTGCGTGGCCGTCAACCTGCCGACGGTGGGCTGGGACGTCCACGTGCCCTTCGGCGGGTTCAAGGACTCCGGATCGGCCTTCAAGGAGCACGGGATCGAGGGGCTGCAGTTTTACACGAGGGTGAAGAGCGTGGCGATGCGCTTCGGAGGGTTGAGCTAGAGCGACGCGCCGACGCGCCACCCCCTCGGCCCCCGGCCGGGACCCGCCGGCGGAGCCGGGAGGATCGGGTCTTGGCCCGATGCCCCGCGCCTCACCGAGAGGGTAGTGTCCATGTGGGTCCAGCACTCGCAGGAGGAGGTGACAGGATGCTGAGACGGTGGAAGGCCCTCGTGCTGCTCGGAACGAGCGCCATGCTGGTGGGGGCGCTGCTCCCCGGAGGATCGCAGGGCGCGCCCTCAGTCACCCTCACCGTCGCTACGGTCAACAATCCCGACATGATCGTCATGCAGAGCCTCACGAACCGCTTCGAGCAGAAGTTCCCCTCCATCAAGGTGAACTACGTGGTGCTCCCCGAGAACGACCTGCGGCAGAAGGTCACGACCGACGTCGCCACGGGGGCGGGGAAGTTCGACATCGTCACGGTGGGGACATACGAGGTCCCCTTCTGGGCGAAGAACAAGTGGCTGGTCTCCCTCGAGCCCTATTTCTCCAAGATGAGCCCCGAAGACCAGAGGGCCTACGACCGGAACGACCTCCTCAAGCCGGTGATGAAGGCCCTCTCCTTCCAGGGGCAGGTGTACACGCTCCCCTTTTACGCCGAGAGCAGCATGACCTACTACCGCACAGACCTCTTCAGGAAGGCCGGCCTCACCATGCCGCTGCACCCGACCTGGGACCAGATCGCCAGCTTCGCCAAGAAGCTCCACAACCCGTCGCAGAAAGTCTACGGCATCCTCCTGCGCGGCCTCCCCGGGTGGGGTGAACAGCTGGCGCCCCTGGACACGGTGATCAACACCTTCGGCGGCCGCTGGTTCGACATGGAGTGGCGCCCCCAGCTGACGAGCCCGGCCTTCGAGAAGGCCGTGAGCTTCTACGTCAACCTCCTCAGGAACTACGGGGAGCCGGGGGCCACGAGCTCGGGATTCACAGAGCTGGAGACCCTCATGGCCCAGGGCAACGGCGCCATGTGGGTCGACGCCACGGTGGCCGCCGGGTACCTCGCCGATCCCAAGACGTCCAAGGTCGCCCACAGCATCGGCTTCGCCTACGCGCCCGTCGAGGTGACGCCCAAGGGGAGCCACTGGCTCTGGGCGTGGTCCCTCGGCATCGAGGGGGCGAGCAAGCACAAGGAGGAGGCCTTCAAGTTCCTCACCTGGGCAACCAGCCCGGAGTACATCAAGCTCGTGGCGGCCACCCGCGGGTGGGTCGCGGTGCCGCCCGGCACGCGGTATTCCACCTACGCCAACCCCGAGTACAAGAAGGTCGCGCCCTTCGCGGACATCGTCCTGAATTCCATCAATACCGCGGACCCGACTGACGCGACCCTCGAGAAGGTCCCCTACGTGGGGATCCAGTACGTCGGCATTCCCGAGTTCGCCGGGATCGGGACGACCGTGAGCCAGTTCATCGCCGCGGCCATCGCCGGCCGCGACACCGTGGCCGGCGCCCTCCAGAAGGCCCAGCAGTCCGTCGAGCAAACCATGCGACAGGCCGGCTACCTCAAGTAGCCCCTGACTCCCGGGCGGAGCCTCGCTCGCACGCCGAGGTCCCGCCCGGGAGTCGCCGGACGACGGCACCTGCCGTGAGCAGAGACGGCCTACGCTCCCTGTCCTCGCGGGCCGGGGAGGACGCCCTCCCCGCGAGCGGTCCGGCCGTCCTCCCCCTCCGCCCCGCGGCTTCCCGGAAGCGGACGCCCGGCGTACTCCTCCTCGCTCCCGCGCTCATCTACCTCGTCGTCATGACCCAGGTGCCTTTCCTCCTGACCCTCTACTACTCGTTCCACTCGTGGAACCTCATGCAGCCCCTGCTCGGCATCCGCTTCGTGGGCCTGGCCAACTACGCCCAGATCGTCCTCCACGACCCCATCTTCCGCACCGTCGTGGTGAACACCGTGGTGCTGACGGGGAGCCTCCTCGTCCTCACCATCCTCCTCGGGCTGGTCCTCGCGCTCCTGCTCACCCGCTCCTTCCCGGGCAGAGCGGTCGTGCGGACGCTCCTCATCACCCCCTTCCTCATCATGCCGACCGTGAGCGCGGTCATGTGGAAGAACATGCTCATGAACCCCGTCTACGGCCTCCTCGACTACGTGCTCCGGAGCGCGGGCCTCCCGGGACCGGACTGGCTCGCCACCTACCCCATGCCCTCGGTCATCGCCATCGTGGCGTGGGAGTGGACGCCCTTCATGATGCTCATCCTGCTGGCGGGCCTCCAGTCGATCCCCCTGGAGCTCCTGGATGCCGCGCGGGCGGACGGGGCGGGGCCGCTCGGGGTCTTCCGGTTCGTCACGCTCCCCCACCTGGGGGTGTACTTTCAAATCGCGATCCTCCTCGGCACCATCTACCTCGTCCAGGTCTTCGGGGAGATCTTCGTGGCGACGTCCGGGGGACCCGGGATCGCCACGACGAACCTCCCCTACTACATCTACCTCACGGGGTTCCAGTACTGGACCATCGGGAGCGCCTCCGCCATGGGGGTCATCACCGTCGTCCTGACCATGTTCGCCGCGATGGGGTTCTTCCGGATCCTCGCCGGCGCGATCACGCGGGTGACCCCATGACCCGCCGCGGGGTCGACGTCGCCCTCACCCTCCTCACCTACGTGGTCGCGCTCGTCATGGTGGCGCCCATTGCGTGGATGGCCCTCACGGCCTTCAAGACCGAGCCCCAAGCCTTCCAGATCCCGCCCCTCCTCCTCTGGCGGCCGACCCTGGAGAACTTCCGCTACGCCTTCCACGTCGCCGAGTTCGGCCGCTTCTTCGCCAACACGGCGGCGATCGGCATCGGCTCGACCCTCCTCGCCTGCCTCCTCGGGATCCCGGCCGCCTACAGCCTGGCCTTCTACCCCACCCGCCGCACCCGGGACGTGCTGTTCTTCGTCCTGTCCACGAAGATGCTGCCTACCGTCGCCGTCATCGTCCCCCTCTACGTCCTCTTCACACGCGCCGGCCTGCTGGACACCCGGACGGGGATGATCCTCCTGTACGCCATGATGAACCTCCCCCTCGTGATCTGGATGATGCACTCCTTCTTCCTGGAGATTCCCCCGGAGATCGTGGAAGCCGCCCAGGTGGACGGGGCGGCGCTGGGTGCGGTCTTCTTCCGCGTGACACTCCCCCTCGCGGTGCCGGGGCTCATGGCCACGGTGCTCCTCTCGATCGTGCTGGCGTGGAACGAGTTTTTCGTGGCGGTGAGCATGACCTACACCCACGCCGCCACGCTGGCGGTCTTCATCGCCTCCTACAAGACCTCGGAAGGCCTGTTCTGGGCGAAGATGTCGGCGGCCTCGCTGCTGACCATCACCCCCGTCCTGCTCGCGGGCTGGTTCTCCCAGCGTCAGCTGGTCCGCGGGCTGACGATGGGAGCCATCAAGTAGCGCGGGATGCAGGACGACGAAGGAGGGAAGCGCCTATGAAAGCCGTCGTGCTGGAACGCCCCCGGGAAGCCGTGGTGAAGGACCTCCCCGTCCCCTCCCCCGGCCCCGGTGAGGTGGTCGTCGCGGTCAAGGCGTGCGGGATTTGCGGGACCGACGTGCACATCTACGAGGGGGAGTTCCCCCCCTCTCCGTACCCCCTGGTCCCGGGCCACGAAATGGCGGGCGTCGTCGCCGCCACGGGACACGGGGTGGACACCGTGAAGGAAGGGGACCCCGTGGCCGTCGATCCCTCCCTGTTCTGCGGCCGGTGCTTCTTCTGCAGGACCAACAGGGGGAACCTCTGCGAGAACTGGGGGGCCATTGGGGACACGACGGACGGGGGGTTTGCGGAATACGTCCGCGCCCCGGCGAAGAACGCCTACCGGCTTCCTCCCCGCATGAGCTTCTCCGAGGGAGCCTTCGTCGAGCCGCTGTCCTGCGTGGTCTACGCCCTGCGCCGGATGCCCATCACGCCCGGCGACGAGGTGCTCATCTTCGGCGCAGGCCCCATGGGCCTCTTGCTCCTCCAGGCGGTGAAACACGCCGGGGCCTCCACGGTGGCCGCCGTGGACCTCAAGCCCGCCCGCCTCGAGGTCGCGCGCACGCTTGGCGCCGACGTGACGGCCACCCCGGGGCCCGCGCTCCAGGAGGTCGTGGATCGGACGATCCCGCGGGGGTTTGACGTGGTCATCGACGCCACGGGGAGTCCTCGGGTCGTGCAGGAGGCCTTCGAGTACATCAGGCGCGGGGGCCGGCTCCTCATCTTCGGAGTGTCCCCCGCGGGCGCACCGGCCCGCTTCGAGCCGTTCCAGGTGTACAACAAGGACCTCACCATCTACGGGTCCATGGCCGTCAACAACACCTTCATCCCCGCCATCCGCCTCCTCGAGAGCGGGGCGGTGCGGGTCCTCCCCATCCTGAGCCACACGCTGCCCCTGGGACAGTACACGCAGGCCCTCGAGCTCTTCAGGTCGGGGGACGCCCTGAAGATCCAGCTGAGCCCCGAGGCGTAGCCCCAGGAGGACCGGGCATGCGCCGAGCGGTGATCCCTGCCCCCCATCGGGTCTCAACGGTGGACGTCGACCCGCCTCCCCTCGCCGCCGGGGAGGTCCGCCTGGCCATCCGGGCGTGCGGGATCTGCGGGTCGGACCTCCACACCTACGAGGGTCGCCACCCCTTCGTCCGCTACCCCGTGTACCCGGGCCACGAGCTGGGCGGCGTCGTGGTGGAGGCCGGGCCGGGGGTCCCGCCGGAGTGGGTGGGACGAGCTGTCGCCGTCGAGCCCTCCCTCACCTGCGGGACCTGCGAGAACTGCCGCGCCGGCCGGTACAACATCTGCGACACTCTCCGGGTCATGGGGTTCCAGGCCCCCGGAGGGATGGCCGAGACGTTCGCTGTGCCCCTCGATCGCCTCGTCGAGCTCCCGTCTCCGCTGACGGCGGAGCAGGGGGCCGGCCTCGAGCCCCTGGCGGTGTGCGTCCACGCGGCCCGGCTCCCCTCGTCCCTCGCGGGGCGCGACGTCCTCGTGCTCGGAGCGGGCCCGATCGGCCTCCTCACAGGCCAGGTGGCCCGCGTCTACGGGGCCCGCCGGGTCGCCGTCGTCGACGTCCTCGAAGCCCGCCTCTCCCTCGCGGCCAGACTGGGCCTGGACTCTCTCCGGGGCGACGACGCCCGCGTGGACCAGCGGATCCGCGAGACCTTTGGCGGGCGCGCGCCCGACGTGGCGTTCGAGTGCGTGGGTCTGGAAGCGACCCTCCGGCAGGCAATCGCCTCGGTGCGGAAGGGCGGCGAGGTGGTCGTGGTGGGCGTGTTCGGCCAGGACGTCCTGGTCCCCGCCGCGCTCGTGCAGGATCGGGAGCTCCACCTGCGGGGCAGCCTCATGTACACGCGCGGCGACTTCCAGGAGGCGGCCCGCCTCCTTGCGGACGGAAAGGTCCAGGAGGACCTCCTCGTCACCCACCGGGTCGGTCTTGAGGACGTCCACCATGCCTTCGAGCTCGCCCGCCGCCGGGCGGAGGCGCTCAAGGTCCTGGTCGTGCCCGAGGGGTAGGGGGGCTCCACCTCCTCGGGACTGCCGGAGGGACCCCATGACTCTCTGGCGCGTCCTCATCGCGGCCGCCGCAGCGGCCATGCTCCTCGGCACCCCCCTCCCCCACATCGACAGCGACGCCGCGCTGTTTGGGAAGATCGCCAAGACCATCGTGGACACCGGGGAGTGGCTCACCCTCCGCCACCCCGTCCACCCCGACTGGGTCGTCGACAAGCCGCCCCTGACCTTCTGGCTCATGGCGCTCTCGCTGCGGGTCGGCGGGCAGACCGACGCCGCGCTCCGGCTGTGGCACATCCTCCTCTCGCTCGCCCTCGTCTGGGCCGTCTACCGGCTCGCGAGGATCGATGGGACCGAGGAGGAGGCCCTGCTCGCCGCGCTCCTCCTGGCCACCTTCCAGCAGGTCTTCTACTCCTCCATGGCGCCCCAGCACGACGTGCCGGTCACGCTCTTCCTGACCCTGGCCTTTCTCGCGTCCGCGAGGTATGCGCGGGACGGGCGGGGACGGTGGCCCCTCCTGGCCGCCCTGTGGACCGCGCTCGCCGTCCTCACGAAAGGCGTGCTGTGGCTCCCCGTGGTGGCCGGCATCGCCGGCGCCGACTGGCTGGCGGCGCGGTGGACGGGCCAGCGCCCCCCGTGGCGGCCCGTCCACTTGGCGGCGGCGGCCGCCCTCTTCCTGGCCGTCGCCAGCCCGTGGTTTGTCGTGGGCGCGCTCCGCCAGGGCCCGCCCTTCGTCCGGGTGTTCCTGTTCGACGAGAACGGCATCGCGCGGCTGGAACACGCCTTCCTGGGCGGCGGCCTCGTCCCCCTCCACAGCTTCCTCCTCATGGTCCCGGCCTACGTCCCCTTGCTCCTCGTGGGCATGCTCCCGTGGACAGGCCTGCTGCCGGGCGCCCTGGGCAAGGCGTGGCGGGGCCTCCGCGCGGGCCCCCCCACGGTCCGGCTGAGTGCCCTCTGGTTCGGGCTGTTCTTCCTGGCGGTCTCTCTGTCCCACGGGGACCGGATCATCCGGTACCTCCTCCCCTGCTACCCTCCCCTCGCGGTGCTCGCAGGCCGGTTCCTCGTCGCGGCGCTGGACGGGCGCGCGCGGATCGGCCGGGCCTCCGCCCTCCTCCCCCCCCTCCTCGGGGTCCCTCTCCTGGGCACCGCGCTGTGGCTGGCCCGCCGCATGTCCCCCGTCGAGATGCGGTTCTACACGCCCCTCATCCTGCCCACCCTCGTCGTCTTCGCGGCGGCGCTCCTCGCCTTCGCGGTCCTCGCCCTGCGGGGGCGCCTCCGTCAGGCGGTCGCCCTCACCGTCGCCGGGTCCCTCCTGTCCTACACCCTGGCCTACGCCATGCTCATGGCGCGGTGGGACCGGCTGTGGCCGTGGCCCGCCATCGCCGCCGCCGTGAACCGCCTCTACCGTCCCGGGGACCGCGTCATGGTGGTCGGCGTGAACCCCGCCGAGACCAATTTCGCCGCCTACTGGATCCACGCGCCCGTCGAACAGGTGGACGAGCAGACCTTCCTCTCCGCCTGGGACCGGGGCCGCGTCTTCGCCCTCCTCCCCCCGGGGGTCCGGCCCCTGCCCCGCGCCACCGTGCTCCTCAGGACGCCGCTCGGGTGGACCCTCGTCACCAACCGACCGACGACGTCGGGACCCACCTCGGTCCCGCGGGCCGGCCGCACCCGCGGGAGCGGACCGGCAGGGAAGGACTGACGCCGGCCCCGAAACAGAGCCACGTGCCCCCGTCCCGCATCGTCTTCATCCAGGGGAAGTGGCCGAGCGCCAACTCCGTCCTCTTCCTCGGGGACCCCCCGGTCCTCGTGGACACGGGGTACCACACGGAGCTCCCTCACCTCGCCGCCCAGCTGTCCCGCCACGGGGTCGCGCTCTCCGAGATCGGCCTCATCGTCAACACGCACGCCCACAGCGACCACATCGGGGGGAACCGTGCCATCCACCTGGCCAGCGGGGCGCCCATCGCCCTGCACGAGTACGAGGGCCGCCCCATCGCCCAGGGCGACTGGTGGGCCACGGGCCTCCGGTACCTGGACCAGGAGGCGCCGCCCTTCGGGGTCGACCGCTACCTCCACGACGGAGACGTGCTGGACATCGGGGGCATGGAGGTGGAGGTCCTCCACGTCCCCGGGCACTCATCGGGCAGCATCGCCCTCCACGTGCCGGCGGAAGAGACCCTCATCCTCGGCGACCTCTTCCACGCCGACGACGTCGGGTGGATCAACGCGAGGCTGGAGGGGGCCATCGCCGTCTACAACGCCCGCCGGTCCCTCGAGCGGATCCGCCGCGTGCCCGCCCGGGTGGCCTACTCGGGCCACGGACCGCCCATCACCGACATCCCCTCGAGCCTCCAGGCCGCCCTCGCGCGGATCGAGAGCTTCCTGGCCGACCCGCGGCGGATGGCCGTCCACGGGATGAAGCGGATCCTCGTCTTCGCCCTCATGATCCGCGGGGGCCTCCCGGAAGGGGACGTCCTGGACTACCTCGGCCGGACTCTGTGGTTTCCCGAGTTCTGCGTCCAGTATTTCCCGGAGGAGCGCCCGGAGGCGGTGGCGGACCGCCTCCTCTCGGAACTGCGCGAGGCAGGCGCCATCACCGTCCGGGGCGGCCGCCTCGTGAGCACCGCGATGCTGGAGCGGGACGACCGGTGACCGACCGGGCGGTCCCGCGAGGTGAGGGGATGTCCACCGGCGAACCGTGGATCTGCGTCGTCGGCTCGACCAACATGGACCTGGTCACGAAGGTCCCGCGTCTCCCCAAGACGGGGGAGACGGTCCTCGGCCGCCACTTCCTCACGAGCTACGGGGGGAAGGGCGCCAACCAGGCGGCCATGGCCCGCAAGCTCGGCGCGCGGGTCACCATGGTCACCCAGGTGGGGCGCGACCTCTTCGGCGACGACGCCGTGAAGAACTTCCGCGAGCTGGGGATCGACACGACCTTCGTGCGCCGCCACGCCTCGGAGCCCACGGGGGTGGCCTCCATCCTCGTGGACGACGACGGCCGCAACGTCATCGCCATCGTCCCCGGCGCGAACTTCGCGCTCACCCCCGACGACGTGAGGGCCGCCCGGGACGTCCTCGCCTCGGCCGACGTGGTGGTCTGCCAGCTGGAGGTCTCCCTCGAGGCGACGGCCGAAGCGCTGCGGCTCGCCAAGGCCCACGGGCGCGCGGTGACCATCTTCAATCCGGCCCCGGGGCGGACGCTCCCCGCCGGCCTCCTCGGGCTGTGCGACGTCGTGGCGCCCAACGAGACCGAGGCCGAGGCGGTGACCGGGATCGCCGTCCACGGCCCCGAGGACGCCCAGGCGGCCGCGCGGGCCCTCCTGGACGCGGGGGCGGGATCGGCGATCGTCACCCTCGGGGCCCAGGGCGCTGTGGTGGTGGATCGCAGCGGGGCGACCCACATTCCCGCCGTCCCGGTGGCGGCGGTGGACACGACGGGGGCCGGAGACGCCTTCATCGGGACCCTCGCCTACTTCCTCGGCACGCGCAGGCCCCTCCTCGAGGCGGCCCGGCTCGCCGGCGCTGCGGCGGCCCTGTCGGTGACACGCCTCGGCGCCCAGGTCTCCTTTCCCACGCGGCCGGAGCTCGACGAATTCGTGGCCCGGGGCCTCCGGTAGGGAAGCTCCTCGGGCGGGGGCGGGATCCCCTCCTCGCGCGGGGGACGGCCGAGGGGGGATCGGCTGATCGCCCGATGGCCTTCCCCCTCCTGCGTGCCCTACACTATAGGGCAGACGGAGGACTCGCGATGCTCCACCCGCACTTCTCGAGGAGGGCGGCGCCGGCTGCTCATCCGGCCGATCTCATCCGCTGCCCGCGGTGCGGGTCCACCCACGTCTCGCACTACCGGGGCGAGGAGTACTGCTGCTACAACTGCTGGCACCGCTTCCTGTGGGCCCCTCAGGTGCCCTTCGACTTCGCCGCGGACGGGTGGACGCCCGAGCTGGCCGCCGCCCAGGCCGCCGGCGACGTGATCCTCGTCAGGCTCCCCAAGGGATTCTACGGCGTGTGCGTGATCACCGAGGAAGGGCCCTTCGAGCGCCTCCTCCGGGTCAGGTCTCCCGGAAGACCCACAGGGCGGCCAGTACGGCTCCGCACGTGAGCGAGAGGGCGACCGCACTGTGTACGAAGTAGGGGAGGACCATGAGGAGGCCTCCCCCGAGGGTGGGGGTGAGGAGTTTCCTGCGCCTGCCGTAGAGCCACGCCACCATCCCCACAAGGCTCAAGACCACGCTCACGACCAGGTACGCCGCGCTCACCGGTCACCTCCCGCCTCCCCTCCCTGGTACGTACCCCGCGGGAGGAGGAGCCAGACGGTCGTGGATCTTTCAGGTCAGGAGCCCGCGCCTCGGGAGGGGCGGGCCCCGGACACGGCGGCGCGGGCCGGCGCGGACGCCTCCGAGGGGACGGCGCGCAGGTACCCCCTCAGGCCCGCGGCCGTAAGGAGGGCGTAGGCCACCCCGAGGGCACCGAACCCCCACAGGGTCACCACGATCCCGCCGATGACGGTCCCGAGCATGCCCCCGAGCGTGATGGTGAGCGCCCGCGCTGCCATCATCGTGCCCTGAGCGTCGGGGACGAGCGAGAGGGCGATGGTGCCCGAGGTGGGATAGCGCACGCTGCTCAGGAAGCCGTAGGGGAGCACGAGGGCCAGGCTCGCCAGCGGCGAGAGGCGCGCCACGAGCGGGGGAGCCACCGCGAGCGTGGCCAGGAAGGTGGCGAGCAGGAGCACCCGCCGCCTCCCGAAGCGGTCGCCCCACCACCCCGAGGTGGCCGTGCCCAGCACGCTGGCCGCCGCAAACACCGCCATGATCGCCCCGATCGCCCCGGCCCGGAGCCCGTAGGTCACCCCGAAGAAGGACCCCACGAAGACGAGGAAGCCCGACCACGCCGTCGTGGCCAAGAGCTCGCCGAGGACCCAGGTCCGCGCCGCGGGGGAGGCGGTGAAAGCACGCCAGCCCGGCAGGTAGGGAGAGCCAATCATGGAGGAGCGCGCCGGGGGCGGGAGGAAGAGGAGGACGCCCGCGAAGGCCACCGCGGCGGGGCCGGCGCCCGCCACGAGGTAGCTCATGCGCCACCCCCACGTGTCGGCGATCCACCCCACGAGCGGCAGGCCGAGCATCCACGCCATGGGATATCCACTCGTGATCCACGCCATGGCCACGCCCCGCCGCGCGTCGTCGAAGTAGTCGGCGGCCGCCGCCGTGCCCGCCAGGGACACGACGGCGGTCCCCACGCCGGCCACGGCCTGGAGGCCCATCCACGCGGCGAACGAGCGCGCGAGGGAGAGTCCCGCGTGGCCGGCGACGAGCGCGCCCAGCCCGGCGAGCAGCTGCCTCCGCCGCGGGATCCGGTCGGCCAGGAAGGTGGCCACACAGGCCGTGAGGGCCCCCGCGGAGCTCAAGATCGTCCTCGCCTGGCCCGCCACTCCCACGGACACGTGAAACCCCCGCGCCACGTCGAGGAGGATGGGATTGATCATCGCGTTGGTGAGGGCGTAGGCGAAGGAGGCGGCCATCAACGCGGGCAGTATGGCCGCCGGTCTCCGTGGCATCTCAGCCCCGCATTATACCACACCACCCAGCGGGACCGCCGCTACGCCGGCCGGGATGTGGGCACGACTCTCGCAGAGCACCCACGGACGAGGTGATGACCCGATGAGCCGCCTGTCTCCCCCGGACCGGAGGCCTCCTGGCCCCCGCGCCCCCTGGCCTCTCGCCGCCTACTGGGCGGGCCTGGGGATGGGCTTTCTCGTCTGCCTCGTCACTTCCAGCGCGACCCACGTGACAGCGTCCGTCGGTCTCCTGGACTCGGACACTCTCGCGGTCTCCACCCGCGTCGACCAGGGGGTGCTCTCCTCGTGGCTCCAGCCCGAGGGCGCCCCGCTCGGGACCCTCCGCGTGACGAAGCGGAGCTGGGGAATCGTGAGCACCTACGCGGAGGAGCTCGCCCCCTCTCCACTTGTCCGCGGCCCCCGATGGAACGGGTATCCCATCCAGGTGTCCTTCGCGCTCCCGGGGTCGGTGCACGCCAGCGCGCCCACCCGCCGCGGGGACGCGGTCGTCTGGGACCGCCTCCCGGCCGGGACGATCGTGGCGCGCAGCCGCGCCGTCAACTGGACGGGCGCCGCCCTGCTCGGGGCCCTGGCCCTCCTCCCCCTGCTCCGCATCCCTCTCCGCTGATCCCTCCTTGTGCCCGCCCGGGCCGCATGGACCGGGCCGCGCCGCCGACGCCGGAGGGGCCGACGACCTCACCTGTCCAGCGACGGCGGGACCGCCACTCCCAGCTCCTCTGCGAGCGTCCGGAGGTGCCCCGCCAAGTGCTCCGAAAGAGGGATCCCCCATGTCGTAGAACTGCTCCCTCCCGACGAAGTGGCCGGGGTCGAGGGCGAGGACCAGGTGTCCCACCGCGCCCTGCCTCTCCCCGTGGCTGTCGGAGCGCAGTCCGAAGGGGGACCCGGTCAGCACCCCGGCCAGGACGTCCATGATCACCGCGAGCCCGTAGCCCTTGTGGTTGCCGACCGGCGCCAGCATCCGGGACCGGAGGGCTTCCTGGGGGTCCGGGGTGGGCCGGCCGGAGGTGTCGTAGGCCCACCCCGGAGGGATCGACCGGCCCTCCTCGGCCGCCAGGCGGATCTTGCCCGGCGCCACCTCGCCTAGGGCCATGTCGAGGACGAGGGGCGGGCGGGGCGGCCTCCTCGGCACCGCCCAGGAAACGGGATTGTTTCCCACGCAGGCCCGGGCTCCGCCGGGAGGCACGAGCGTGGGCGTCGCCGTCGTCGTCACGAATCCGATCACCCCGGCCTCCGCCGCACGGAGCGTGTAGGAGGCAGCCATCCCGAAGTGGTGGCTGTTCCGCACTCCCACGACCCCCACGCCTATCGCGCGGGCCAGGTCCACGGCCACGCTCACCGCCTGAAACGTCGGCCGGTATCCGTAGCCCCCGTCGGCGTCGACCAGGGCGACAGCCCCCCGGCGGGCCACGATCCGGGGCTGCGGGGAGCGGTTGATGACGCCCCGCCGGAGCGCGTCCACATACTGGGGGAGGCGGAGCACCCCGTGGCTGTCCACGCCGCGGAGGTTTGCCTCGACGAGGCACTGCGCCACGACCCGCGCCTCTCCCGCCTCCATTCCCGCGGCGGCGAGCATCTGCCTGGCGACGTCCTCCAGGGCCAGGGCGTCCACGCGTCGCACTCGGTCCCTCCCCGGCACGCCTCGTTGGACGGACGACCCGCGTCCTCCTGGTCCCGCTCTCTTGGGACGGGAAGAGGGCTCCCACACCTCGGGGCTCGGCCTCGCCCCGCCTCCTAGCGGCCGAACGTCTGCAGCACGTGCTCGACCCGGTCCCGCCGGGCCATGACGATCACCCGGTCCCCGGGCGCGAGCACCGTATCCCCCGCCGGGAGCAGGGTGTGTCCGCGACGGCGGATGGCGATCAGGAGGACGCCATCCCGAAGCGGGAGATCGCGGACCCGCCTGCCAGCGACGGCGGAGCCCCCGGCGACATCGACGTCCAGCGCGGTGGCGTCCCCCAGGGGAAACACCCGGAGGTCGGGACCGGCCGCTCCTTCCGCGGGCGCGCCGCCCACCACCGCCATGACCCCTCCAGCCTGCGCGGCCGCCTCGCTCCGGCCGGGCTCCCCCGCGAGGGTGCCTAAGGCCCGGCCCAGGTGGGCGAGGTACCGCTGGAAGTGGGCGGGCGAGTTCACCGCGCCGTCCACTTGCTCCTCGTAGATGCTCACTCGCTTCGGGACCAAGGCCACCGCCACGGCGCACGCCAGCATGAGGGGGACGAGGAGGCCGTAGCCTGCGGTCATCTCGCTGATCATGAGGAGCGCCCCGATGGGCGCCTTGGCCGCCCCCCCGAAAAAGGCCGCCATGCCGACCAGGATGAAGGAGGCGGTGGCGACGTGCCAGGAGGGGACCAGGCGCGCGAAGAGGGTGCCCACGGCGCCTCCGGTGAACCCTCCGATCACCACGGCCGGGCCGAACACGCCTCCGCTCCCCCCCGACGAGATGGTGAAACCCGTGGCCAGGATCTTCCCGAAGGCTCCCAGGAGGTAGTCCCGCAGGGTCAGCCGGCCCAGCATGCCCATCTGGATCCACCCGTACCCGAGCCCGATCGCCTGGGGGGCGACAAGCCCCACGAGGCCCGTGAGGAGCCCTCCCACCGCGGGGCGCAGGACCCGGGGGAGCGGCAGACGGCTGAAGACCCGGTCGCGCACCCCGTAGAAGACGGTCACGTAGAGCCAGCCCATGGCGGCCACACACGCGCCGAGGACCAGGTAGAGGAGGAGGGTCCGGGGCTCCTGGAAGACCGCCGCGGGCGTGGCGAACATGGGGGTCCAGCCGTTCATGAGCGCGTAGACGGTGTAGGCCACGACGGCGGTCAGGACGGCGGGCAAGACCGCCTCGTACTCAAACTCCATGTTACGGTAGAGGACCTCGCACACCACCAACGCGCCCCCCAGGGGAGCCCGGAAGATCGCCCCGATCCCCCCGGCGGCCCCCGCGAGGACCATCAGCCGGCGTTCGTAGTCAGACACGCGCAGGGCGGCGGCGAGCCAGGATCCGAAGCCCGCCCCCGTTTGCGCAATCGGTCCCTCCCGCCCTCCCGAGCCGCCCGTACCCAGGGTGATGGCCGAGGCGACGATCTTCACGAGGGGGACGCGGGCCCGGATGTACCCTGCCTCGCGATGAAAGGAACGGATCACGGCATCGGTCCCGTGCCCCTCCGCCTCGGGGGCCCACCGGTAGACGATGAACCCCGCGAGGAGCCCGCCGAGGGTCGGGACGAGGAGGAAGCGCCACCACCGGTACCAGCCGAAGTACAGCTGGCCCAGGTGCCCCCCTTCGGTGGGGAGCCCCGGAGGGCTGACGCCCGCAAACCGCTCGAGGGCGGCAAGGCTCACCCACGAAATGCTGGCCTGCAGCACGGCCGCCCCGAGACCCGCCACCGTCCCGATCATGAGGCTCAGGACGATCCACCGTCTAAGGTCGATCTGCCTATCCTGCTGTCCCCCTAGGAGGCCCCGGGCAAGCTGCTGCAGGGCCAGACCCACGGACACCACACCGGCAATGAGCCGCCGTCCCATGGTCATCCTCATCCCCATCTCTTGAACAAGAGTACCAACAATTTCCATCCTCCTCCAACTCCTCCGCCCTTGCCGTCGAGGGTCCGAGTTCCTGCGGGAGCCGACGGCTCGAGGCGATGGAGGCCCTACACCCGCCCTTCCTCGCCCACTGTGGGTGTCACCGCGGGGCAGCGAGAGAGTCCGGCGGTCCGACGGGCACGCACGAGGGGCGGCTCGTCCCGGGTTCCTCACCGGCCCCTCCTGGCTCTCTCAGGGGGTCCGCGCATGAGCGCTCGATGACTCCGCGCTGGAGGAGCGCGGGAGGACCGGTGCGTCGGCGCGTGCCCATCATGGCCCCGTCCGGCCGTTCGGGCGAGACCCCCCGGAGTCGGTTGTCCTTCACCCCCGCGGAAATCAGGCCGCCGTCCGATGGACAGCCCCTTTATCCCAGCCCTATTCTTGACTCGACCGCTCGACAACCACCTCGTGGCTCCGGCGGCACGGCGGCCGCGTGAGCACGCAGCGGGATGCACGGTGTCGCTGGCCACCGCCCGTGCTCGGTCGGCCGGAGGGCTGAGAGGGGCCAGGCGAGAGGGTGAGACTGCCTTCCCATGAGCTCAGACACCGTGGCCCCGTTCGCCGCGCCTGCGTGGCGGTGGAAGACGGTGCTCAGCGTGCTCGGCCCGGGCGTGGTCGTCATGCTGGCCGACACCGAGGTCGGGAGCATCGTCACTGCGGCGCAGAGCGGCGCGCGGTGGGGCTACCAGCTGTTGCTCCTCCAGTTTCTCCTCATCCCTGTGCTCTACGTGGTGCAGGAGCTGACGGTGCGGCTCGGCCTTTCGACCGGCAAGGGGCACGCCGAGCTGATCCGCGAGACCTTTGGGACCGGGTGGGCGTGGGTGTCCGTGGGGGGCCTGGCGGTGGCGTGTCTCGGCGCGCTCGTCACGGAGTTCTCCGGGGTCGCGGCGGTCGGCGAGCTCTTCGGCGTTCCTCGGACGTGGAGCCTGTCGCTCGCCACGGCCGCTCTGCTGGCGGTCACCATGACCGGATCGTACCGGCGGGTGGAGCGGGTCGCCCTCACCCTCGGCGCTTTCGAGTTCGTGTTCTTCCTCGGGGCCGTGGCCGCCAATCCCGACGGGCGGGCGATGGTGTCCGGGCTCGCCCACGCGCCGGTCGGGAACCCGTCGTACCTCTACCTCGTGGCGGCAAACATCGGCGCCGTGATTATGCCTTGGATGATCTTCTATCAGCAGTCGGCCGTGGTCGACAAGCGCCTCCGGCCGGAGCACTATGCGGCGGCCCGCTGGGACACCGCCATCGGCGCGGTGGTGACCCAACTGGTGATGGCCGCGGTCCTCGTCACCGCCGCGGCCACGATCGGACACCGTCATCCGAAGGGGTCCCTCGACACCATCGGGGAGGTCACGCAAGCCATCGCGCCCGTGCTGGGCGAACGCCTGGGGCGGGCGGTCTTCGGGATCGGCGTGTTGGGCGCCGGGCTGGTGGCGGCGATCGTGGTCTCGCTCGCGGTCGCCTGGGGCGTGGGAGAAGCGACCGGCTGCAAGCACTCCCTGGAGCTCGGATTCTCGGAGGCACCGTGGTTCTACGCGATCTTCGACCTTGTAGTCATTGCCGGTGCAATCCTGGTCGCGGTCGCGCCCAACCTGGTCACCTTGAGCGTGGGCATCGAGGTCATGAACGCCCTGCTGCTGCCCGTGGTGCTCGGATTCCTTGTGGTGCTGGCCCTCAGGGCGCTCCCAGGGCCCCACGGCGTGCACGGCCCCTACCGGTGGGTGGTCGTGGGGGTGGCGGTCCTCACAGCCGGGCTCGGCGTGTGCTTCGGGCTGGCCGGCGTGCTGGGCTCCTGAGGGCGCCGCACCGCGCTGCGCCCGGTCACCCGACCCCCGCATACCAGGCGCGAGTCCGGTTGACGATCCGGACCACAGTCAGTATGACCGGCACCTCCACCAGGACACCCACGACCGTCGCCAGGGCGGCACCGGAATTGAAGCCGAAGGCGCTGATGGCTGTCGCCACCGCCAACTCGAAGAAGTTGCCCTCGCACCAATCAAGGCGGAGGGGCCGGCTATACAATGGGCCACCCCAAAGCGCCGGTTCAGGAAATACGCGGGACTCGAGTTGAAGAAGACCTGAATCGCAAGGGAACGGCCAGCATGACGATCAGAAGGGGCTGCTGCACGATCCGGCCTCCCTGCAAGGGCAAAGAGCAGGACCAGGGTCGCCAGCAGTGCCACCAGGGACACCGAATGGAGGCGTCCGAGCATGGGCTCGAGGGCGCCCGAGCCAGCGTTCAGCAAGACGCGGCGCCAGATCTGGGCCAGGAGCACCGGCAGGACGATGTAGAGCAACACCGAGAGGAAGAGCGTCTCCCACGGAACTGCAATCGCCGACAGCCCCAGGAACAGCCCCCACGACGGGGGCAAAGACCATGATCATGATGGCATCGTTGAGCGCCACTTGGCTCGGGGTGAAATGCAGCTCGCCCCCGACCAGGTGACTCCAGACGAACACCATGGCGGTGCAGGTGCCGCCGCCACGCAGGATCAACCCGGCAACGCAGCCAGCGGACTGATCGGGCGCCAACCAAGTCGCGAAGACATGCCGGACGAACACCCACCCGCGTACCGCCATGGAGAACGGCTTGACGCCCCAGTTTCACGAGGAGAGTGACGAGGATCCCGCGCCACTGGACGCGTACCTGGCGAGCGCGCCAAAGTCGATCCTCAGAAGCATGGGAATGATCATGGCTCAGATCAGGGCCGCCACCGGCAGAGTGACCTGAGCGATGGTGAGGCGACCTAAGGCGTGCATCGCCCTGGCCAAGAACTCACCCGCCAGGATACCGGAGGCGATGCATGCGATGGCCCACAGGGTGAGATACCGTTTGAAGACGCCCATACCCCATCGCCTGATTCTCGAACGGAACGCAGGACCACGGAGGGCGTGATGCGGTTTGTGCTTTTAGAGCGAGCGGCGCGGCGGGATCGCCCGCCGTGCGCGGGGTGACGCGGGGGCACCTCCTGCTCCCAGAGGCCCTTTGCTCCGCTACCTTGTTATCGGTAGCACCATCGCTCGTACGCCCTCATGTGCCAGACTCTCATCCACCGATGAACGCCGGTTATATCATGAGCCCCACGGATGGGAGCCCTTCCCCGCTTTGACCACAGGCCCTTCGAAGGTCGGTTACGTGCATACGCCCATCGTCTTCCCTAACCGCACTGGCCATCGTCTTCCGACCACAGACTTGGCACCTTCTTCCCCACTCTGGCACTGAGCGCTCCGTTGCCGGAGTTCTTGGTGGGTGCGAATTTCGACGCTGCACTGATTCCGTAATGCTGCGGCTCCCTTCGTTACTAGCCTCCTGGACCACCAAGCTCGACGCTTACGCGCCGGGCTGCCGAGACCTCTACATCCGGGCTTTCACGTCGCGACTCACCTCCTCGAGGCGCCGGAGAACGCTACCAGGGCAAGTTGGGCAACTCCCCGGGTCGGACTTTCACCCACGCGACACGCGATTGTACGGGCTGCAAGGTCGGGGCCTGCAGTTTCAGCGCTCACCTCACCCTCACCGGGGTGCCGTGTCCTCTAACGGGTACTGGGAGATTGCCCGCCGTGCGGTGCGGACGCGGAGCCCGGGTGGCTCCGCCGCCCTCGTCTATCCGCCTCCCGTGCCCCAGCATCACACGGCGGCGGGCTTTCGCGCGCGCACGGAGGCGCTCATGACTGTCCCGGGGATCAGTGGGGCGATGACGTCCGCATCCCAACCGCGTCCGGCCAGGGCTGCACACGCGTCCTCGACGGTGTAGGTGCGCGCCGACTCGATGCTCACCGCTTCGAACCCGGCCCGCCCCAGCTTGGCCACGTACTCGGCCTCTTCCAGCGCACCGGCGATGCACCCGATCCACAGCTCTATGCTCCGACGGACTTCGGCGGGCACGGGCCCGCGGACCACGATGTCCGAGACGGCAAGACGCCCGCCCGGCCTGAGCACCCGAAACGCCTCAGCGAAGACCCGGTCCTTGTCGGCCGCGAGGTTGATCACGCAATTGGAGATGATGACATCCACGGAGCAGTCGGGCAGCGGGATGTCCTCCATGGCCCCTTTGAGGAATTCCACGTTCTCGGCCCCCGCCTTGCGCTGGTTCTCCCGAGCCAGCGCCAGCATCTCGTCGGTCGTGTCGAGGCCGTATACTTTCCCAGTCCGACCCACGCGCGCAGCGGAGAGCAGGACATCGATCCCCCCGCCACAGCCAAGGTCGAGGACGACCTCCCCGGGGACCAGCTGGGCCAGGGCCGTCGGGTTGCCGCACCCGAGCGAGGCCTGTACAGCTTCGGGAGGCAGGCCTGCGATCTCGGTGCTGTCGTAGAGATCCGACGTGATGGGATCCGGCGCGCTCCCGCGGCATGCGCCGCCGCAACATCCTGCGGCACCCGCCCTCACCCGGCGAGCCGCTTCCGCGTACCTCTTGCGAACCGCGTCCTTGAGATCCACACCGTCACCTCCGCTCGTTTCGAAACTGCCTGCCCACCCACATGACCTCCTGAGGCTCCACGGCACGGTCCAGGGTGCAGCACTCTGCATAGAGGAAGCCCAGGAGGTCCCGGAGGGTCTCCGTGTTGGCCGCGTACCGCAGGTAGGTGCCCTGCCGCGTCACCGCCACGAGCGCCTCCTGGCGGAGTCTCTCGAGGTGGTGAGAAAGTGTCGAACCCGGGATGTCGAGTTTCGCCTGGATGTCGCCGACGACCATGCCGGCGGGGTGGGCGGCCAATAGCAGGAGGAGGACTCGCAACCGGGCTGCGGCCCCCAGTGCCGCAAACATCTCGGCGCAGCGAAGGACGTCCTCAGGCTCCGGAGCGACTCCTCTCTTGTCCTCCGCCACGATGGTCTCCCGGCGATGCCGTGCGAGGTGAGGCGCAAGCTCTTTGCAAATAGAGGTGAGGTGCCAAGCTATTCGCAAAATATTGGAAATATCGAAGGGTGTCAAGCCCGCGAGTCGCGCCGCATCGGCCGTCAGACCGCGCTTTCGGTCGCGGCCTCGGCACTGGGACACCATCTGGCTCTTCCGTCCACGGCCATCCCGGCATGAGCGGTAAGGACTTCAATGACGCAACGATACCCTATCCGGCACGATTCTTCAATGGCTCGGCAGGGCCCGGATGGTTTGAGCTTTGCCACCCACGGGTATCGCTCAGGAGCCCCCACCTGAAGGCTCGGCGTGGGGTGCTCCGGGGCTCGATCGCACCCCCGGGGAGAGTCCACCTCCCCTCGCGTTTGTCACGCATCCTCAGGAGGCCCGATCAGGTCGAGAATGTATTGACGCTCCACCCTCTGTGGGCTAGCATGGGACACCGACCAGAAAGTTCGCGCGGTCCTGCGCGAGGCGTGGAGGCGAGGGTTCGTCCTTAGCGGGGTGTGGTGCGCGGCGCGCGGGACCGCGACACCTCCGTGGAGCGGTGCTCCCGGATCGAGGGTGTGCCCCGTCGCGGCCAGCGTCTTCCCCCGTGCGGGGATGGGCCATGGGATGAGTTCCTCGACTCCCTTCCCTGCTTTCCGCGGCGGTGCCTGCCTGGCAGACGTCTTCGTGGCCCCGGTGCCATGTCTTGGCTGTCGAGGCTGGCCGATGCCGGCCCGGGCGGCCCCCCCTCGGGGACACCGCCTACTCACAGCGGGAAGGTGGTGAAGGAGAGTGAGGTGGGGGAGGACTCCTGAGCAGCAGCACCTCGTCGACACGGTGCGGGAGTTTGCGTCCCGGCACGTCGCGCCGGTGGCGCCCGACCTCGACCGCCAGCCCAATCCCGCAGACTGCTTCTCCTGGGCCATCGTCGAAGAAGCCTCACGGCTGGGGATCCGCACCCTGACGCTGGCGCAGGAGTACGGGGGCGCGGGGGTCGACTCGCTGACCGCGGCGATGGTGATAGAGGAACTTGCCCGGGCGGACCTCGGCGTCTCCGTGATTTTCGCCCAGACGCTGAAGATCGCCCAGACGCTCCAACGGGCGTGCACCCCCGAGCAGGCCCGCCAGTTCCTCCCGGCCTTCGCCCGGAACGACCGCGGGCTCCTCGCCATCGCCATCACCGAACCGGACGTGTCGTCCGACTACATCATCCCCTTCGACCACCCGACCGCCCAGTTCCGCACCACGGCCGTCCGCGCGGACGGCACGTGGGTACTGAACGGCAGGAAGCACTTCATCAGCAACGGCAACCGCGCCATGCTGTACCTCGTGTTCGCCCAGACCGACAGGTCGGCGAGCCTCGTGCACGGCAGCACGTGTTTCCTCGTCCCCCGCGAGACCCCCGGCTTCTCCATCGGCCGCGTGCACGATAAGATGGGCGAACGCCTCGTCAACAACGCCGAGCTCGTCTTCCAGGACTGCCGGGTCCCCGACGCCCAGGTCCTCGGCCGGGTCAACGACGGCTTCGCCCTCCTCCGGGAGTTCTTCCCGGCCAGCAACGCCTACGCGGCGGCCAGCGTCCTGGGAGTCGCCCAGGCCGCCTACGAGCGCACCCTCCAGTGGACGCGGACCCGCGCCCAGGGGGGACGGCGGCTCATCGACCACGACACGACCGCGGCGGACCTGGCGGAGATGCGCATGCTCATCGACGCCGCACGCGCCTACGTCTACGTCGCCGCCTCGGAGGCCGACCGGACCGGCGGGATGGACCCGACCCTGGGGGCGCTGCCGAAGGTCTTCGCGGCGCGCGTCGCCTGGCGGGTCGTCACCCGCGCGCTGGAATTGCACGGGGGGTACGGGTACATGCGGGAGACCGGAGTGGAGAAACTGGTGCGCGACGCGGCGGCATTCCTCCACTCGGACGGGGCAAACCGGTCGCTCCTGCTCAAGGCCGCCCGCTTCATCCGCGACGGGCCGTAGGACCCGGGAGGGAGCGCGACCCCATGGCGATGCACATCCTCGTGTGCATCAAGCAGGTCCTGGACCCGGAGATCCCCCCGGCCCTCTTCCGCGTGAACCGCGCTGAGCGCCGGGCGGACGTTCCCGGGGCTGCGTGGGTCATGAGCACCTTCGACGCCAACGCGCTCGAGACCGCGCTCCAGCTGCGGGACGCCCTGGGTGCGGGGAGCTCCGTCACGGCGCTGTCGCTCGGCCCCCGGGAGGCGGAAACGGTGCTCAGGAAGGCACTGGGGGTCACGGCGGACTCGGCGGTGCTCCTCAGCGGTCCCGAGCTCGGGGGGCTGGACTCCGCTGGCGTGGCGACCGCGATCGCCGCCGCGGTGCGCCGGCTCGGGGACGAGGGCCGCCCGGTGGACCTGGTCCTCACCGGACGCCAGGCCGCGGACTGGGAGCACGGCCAAACCGGCGGGATGATCGCCGAGGCCCTCGGCTGGCCGTGTCTGACGTTCGCGTCGCGCCTGCGTCCGGTTCCCGGGGGCCTTGAGGCGCGGCGGGAAGTCGAGGACGGCCATGAGATCGTCGTCGCCCATCCGCCGCTCGTCGCGACGATCACCAACGACGCCACGAACCGGTTGCGCCTCGCGAAGGTGCGCGACGTGATGCGCGCCCACCGCACGCCGATCGCCACCTGGGGCGCCGCGGAGGTGGGGCTTGACGTGGGCGAGCTCGCGCCCCGGACGGAGGTGGTCGATCTCGTCGTCCCCGAGCGGGAGTCTCACTGCGAGTTGGTGGGGGGGGAGACTCCCGCGGAGCAGGCCGCGACACTCGCACGGCGGCTGCGGGACCTCGGAATCCTGTGACGGCCGGCATGAAGACGCTGGTGGTGGTCCACAGTCCCTCTCTCCGGGCCGGGGCCGAGCTAGTAGGCGCGGCGCGGACCCTTGGCGGTCCCGTCGTGGCGGTGTGTCTCGGACCCGACGGCGCCCCTGCGGCCGAAGAGCTCCGGGCGCGCGGGGCGGACGAGGTCCTGTGGTGGGAGGATGGTGCCTTGGCCGCCTCGCCCGGCGAGGTGGCCCTCGAGGTCCTCTACCGTGTCTACACTGAGGTGGATCCCCGTCTCGTCCTGTTTTCCGCGACCTCGGCGGGCCGGGACTGGGCGCCCCGCCTGGCGTGGCGGGTGGGAGCGGGGCTCGTGACGGAATGCGTCGGATGGGACGTGGACGGGGAGGGACGTCTGCGTTTCACACGGCCGGTCTACGGCGGTAAGGCCATCGCGACCATCGTCTCGCGCCGCCCGGTGCAGATGGCGGTGGTTCAGCCGGGCGCTTTCCCCGCGCCTCCTCCGGCCCCGAACCCGCAGGGTGTCCTCCGGCGGCTCGAATTCCCCGTGAGGGGGCGGGAGGGCTGGCCGCAGATCGTGGAGCGCGTCGCGGAACGCCCGGCCGGACCGGCGCTCGAGGAGGCGACGATCGTCGTCTCGGGAGGACGGGGTCTGGGAGGACCGGAGGGCTTCCGGCTCCTCGAGGAGCTGGCGCGCGTGCTCGGCGCGGCCGTCGGTGCCTCCCGCGCGGCGGTCGACGAGGGGTGGGCGCCCGCATCCTGGCAGATCGGCCAGACGGGCAAGTCGGTGCGTCCGACCCTCTACCTGGCCGTCGGCATCTCGGGCGCCAGCCAGCACCTCGCCGGCGTCCGAGCCAGGACGATCGTGGCCATCAACACCGATAAGGACGCCCCCATCTTCGGCGCCGCGCGCCTCGGGGTGGTGGCGGACTACCGGGCCGTCCTGCCGCCGCTCGTGGCCGCGCTGCGCGAGATGCTGGGCCGGTGACCGTCCGGGCAGGCGCGGGCGGCGGGACGGACCGGCCGGGGCGGTGAGGACGGTGGACACCGCCACGCGCCAGGTCCAGTGGGCCGTCACCCCCGCGATGGTGTGGTTCCTGTACGTGTCCATGGCCGTCGCCCTGGGGGTCTTCGCCTACGGGATCTGGAGGCACGTGCGCATCTGGCGGATCGGGAAGCCCGACCCGCGCGCCGCCCGGCCCGGCCGGCGCCTGGTTCGCGTGCTCGTGCACGCTGTGGGGCACGCCGGGATGCTCCGGGAGCGCCTCCCGGGGATCACGCACGCCCTGATCGTGGCCGGGGTCGGCGTGCTCTTTGCGGCCACGGTGGTCGTCTTCGTCCACCACGACCTGGGGATCCCCGTGATGCGCGGAGCGTTCTACCTCTACTTCCAGAGCCTCACGGTCGACCTCTTCGGACTGCTCGCCATGGTCGGCACCGGGATCGCCGCGTGGCGCCGCTACCTGGCCCGCCCTCCCCACCTCGATCCCCCACGCCGGGCGGACGCCCTCCTCCTGGCGTCTGTGGCCGTTCTCCTGGCCACGGGCTTCCTCCTCCGGGGCCTCCGCATCGCGGCCACCGCAGACCCCTGGGGCCCGTGGGCCCCGGTGGGGTATCTCCTGGCCCTCGCGATCCGGTCGCTGCCCGGCGACCCGACGACTCTCCGCGGTGCCTACCAGGGCGTGTGGCTCTTCCACGTGGCCCTGTGGCACGCGTTCCTCGCCGCCATCCCCTTCACGAAGATGGTCCACGTGGTCACGAGCCCCCTCAACATCTACTGCGGGACCCTGGGCGACGCACACGGGGTGGTCCCGCCCCCGGCCTTCGACACCCCTCAAGCGGCCCTCGGCATCCGGTCGCCCCTCGACATGACCTGGAAGCACCTGCTCGACCTGGATGCCTGCACCGAGTGCGGCCGGTGCGAGGCCGCCTGCCCGGCGTGGGCCGAGGGGAAGCCGCTCTCACCGAAGCGGCTCATCCTGGATCTCCGGGACCACGTCCGCGCCTACGCCGCGCCGCTGCTCCGCGCCCGTGCCGCCCTCGACCGGGGCGATCCCGCGGCCTCTTCCGCCATCCTCGACCGGCTCCCCCTCCTCGCGGGCGGGGTCATCCGGGAGGAGACGCTGTGGGCCTGCACGACCTGCCGCGCGTGCGAGGAGGCGTGCCCCGTCTCCGTCGAGCACGTGCCGCTCATCCTGCAACTGCGCCAGCACCTGGCCATGGAACAGGCCCGGATGCCGACGGGCGTCGGAGAGGCCATCGCCAGCCTGGAGACACGCCACCACCCGTTCCGGGGGGCCTTGGACCGGCGGGGGTGGTACCGCACCCTGCCTGTGCCCGAGGTGGTCTCGGGGGGCGCGCCCGACCAGGTGGAAGTGCTCTACTGGGTCGGGTGCGCCGCGGCCGCGGACGAGCGCGTGGGGCGCGTCGCCCGGGCGCTCGTGCGCGTGATGACCGCCGCCGGCGTGCGCTTCGCCGTCCTCGGGCCGGAGGAACGGTGCTGCGGGGATCCAGCCCGGCGCACCGGCAACGACTTCCACTACGACGCTCTGGCCCGCGCCAACATCGCCACGCTCGACCGCTCCCGGGTCAAAACGATCGTCACCCACTGCCCCCACTGCCTCCAGACGCTCCGTCACGAGTACCGACAGTTCGGCGGGACGTACCAGGTCCTCCACCACACGGAGCTGGTGCACCGCCTGATCGCCGACGGCCGGCTCCGGGTCCCGCGGTCCCCTGCGGCCGTCGCGACCTTCCACGACCCCTGTTACCTAGGCCGCTACAACGGCACCGTCGGGGCCCCACGGAGCGTGCTGGACCGCCTCGGCGTGGAGCGGAGGGAGATGCCGCGCGCGGGGGTCCGGAGCGTCTGCTGCGGCGCAGGCGGAGGCCACGTCTTCTTCCAGGATCCGTCGGGGGGGCGGATCGACCGCACCCGAGCCCTGGAGGCCATCGCCACGGGCGCGGAGACGGTGTGCACCGCCTGCCCGTTCTGCCTGTCTACGCTCGGGGAGGCGGTCCGCGGCCTGCCGGGCGCGCCGGCGACGACGCGGGTGCGCGACGTCGTGGAACTCGTGGCGGAGGCGCTCGGTGAGGCGGAGTAGGTCAGAAGGACCGCGGCAGCCCCAGGACGTGCTGGCCCACGTAGCTCAGGATCAGATTGTTCGGGACGGGGGCCACGAGGGGGAGGCGGCTCTCCCGGAACTTCCTCTCCACGTCGTACTCAACCGCGAGGCCGTACCCCCCGAAGGTGGTCATCGCCGCGTTCGCCGCCTCGAAGGCCGCCTCCGAGGCCAGGTACTTGGCCATGTTCGCCTCGGCGCCACAGGGCGCGCCCCTGTCGAAGAGGGTCGCCGCCTTGTCCCGCATGAGGCGCGCCGCCTCGAGGGCCATGTAGGCCCGGGCGATGGGGAACTGGACCCCCTGATTCTGGCCGATCGGCCTGCCGAACACGATCCGCTCGCACGCGTACCGGGACGCCCGATCGACGAAGTACAGGCCGTCGCCGAGGCACTCGGAGGCGATCAAGATCCGCTCCGCGTTCATGCCGCTCAGGACATAGCGGAACCCCTCGCCCTCCTCTCCCACCAGGTTCTCGGCGGGCACCTCGACACCGTCAAAGCGCAGCTCGTTGGTCTCGTGGTTGATCATGGTGCGGATCGGCCGCACCTCCAGGCGGTCCCCCACGGTGCGCAGGTCGACGAGGAAGAGGCTCAGCCCCTGGGTCTTCCCCGGGGCCTCGGCGAAGGGCGTGGTCCGTGCGAGGAGCAGCAACAGGTCCGAGTGCTGGACGCGCGAGGTGAAGATCTTCCGGCCGTACACCACGTACCGGTCGCCCCGTCGGGTGGCCGTGGTGGTGATGCGGGTGGTGTCGGACCCCGCATCCGGCTCGGTGACCGCGAACGCCTGGAGGCGCAGCTCGCCGGAGGCGATCGCCGGGAGGTACCGGCGCTTCTGGTCCTCGTTCCCGTGCCGCAGCAGGCACCCCATGGTGTACATCTGGGCGTGGCACGGCGCCGCGCTGCCTCCCGAGCGGTTGATTTCCTCCAGGATCAATCCTGCCTCGAGCACCCCGAGGCCGGCACCCCCGTACTGCTCGGGGATCAGGGCCGCGAGCCAGCCCGCGTCGGTGAGCGCCCGGACGAACTCCTCGGGGTACTGGCGCGCCTCGTCCGCGGCGCGCCAGTACTCCGGCGGGAACTTTCCGCAGAGCTCCCGGATCTCCTGGCGGATCTGCTGCTGGAGCGCCGTTAGCTCAAAATCCATCCTCGTCTCCCCCCGCGTGGATGAGATCCCCCGCCGCCCCACCGGTTCCGGACGTGCACAAAGGGCATCCGCGTGAGGACATCCCGGCTGCGGGTGCCGCGTGGCGTCCACGTCCCTCAGGGGGACCTTTCGTGCCTCGCCGCTGTGTCCCTCCCCGGCCGCGGCGGCAGGCCGCGAGGAGGCCCGCAGGGCGTCGCCTGGGCCGGCGCCCGCCGACGTCCCGGCGCACGGCCCCACGGCACTGCGGCAGAGGCCGCATGCTCCAAACGCAGAGGCATATGGGATTAGGGCACCGTCCGTGTCGTCGAGACCTCGCCTCGTCCCCAGGACCTCGCGAGGCTCCGGCTGAGCGCCGCGCCGAGCCCGAGGAGGCCGGGAGGGTAGGCCCGCATCACCACCAGCACCACGAGCGCAAATACCACCATGCGGACCTGCCCCGAGGCCCGGAGCGCCTCGGAGGCCACCTCGACCAGGACGGCGCCCAGCACCGGCCCGGCGAGCGTCCGCTGGCCCCCGAGGATGACCATGATGATGATCACGGCCATCTCGTCGAACTTCATGGAGACCGGGCTCAGCAGCCCGATGTAGTGCCCGTAGAGGGCGCCCGCAGTCCCGGCCGCGCCGCTCGCGACGGCAAAGGCGAACCGCCGCCATCGGACGGTCCTGACCCCCGCGGCGCGCGCGGCGCCCTCGTCGTCCCGGATCGCGCGGAGCCGCAGTCCGATCCGGGACCGGAGCAGCCACGCCAGACCCCCGACGGCCGCTGCGAGCGTCGCCAGGAAGAGCTCGTAGTACGGGAGGGGCGAGGGAGTGCGGAAGAGGGTGGGGACGGCCAGCCCGAGGTCCCCCCGGGTGACGGTGTACTCCACGGACACCAGGATCCGGGCGGACTCGGCGAAGGCCCAGGTGGCGAGGGCGAGGTACAGCGTGCGCATCCGCAGGGTCACCGTCCCGATCGCGGCCCCCACCAGGCACGCTAGCGCCCCACCGGATGCGATCCCGACCACGATCGGCACGTGGGCGTCCAGGACGAGCAGGGCCGAGGCGTAGGCGCCGAGGGCCGCAAAGGTGTGGTGGGCCAGGGAGAACAGGCCCGTGTAGCCCGCCAGCAGATTCCACGAGGAGGCGAGCACCGCATAGTAGAGGGCAACGGTCAGGACGTGGACCTGATAGGTGCCGAGGACCAGCGGCAGGCCCGCGGCCGCCGCGAGCGCCGCGGCGGCGCAGGCCACCCTCCCGCTAGGCCTCACGGACCCGTTCCCCCCACAGGCCCGTGGGGCGCACCGCCAGCACGGCGACGAGCAGGGCGAACCCGTACACGTCCCGGAAGGCCGGGGACAGCACCACCGACCCCAGGCTCTCCACGAGCCCCAGCAGCATCCCCCCGACGATGCTCCCGGGGAGGGATCCCAGCCCGCCGATCACGATGATCTCAAACCCCTTCATGGTGCTCAGGGCACCTGCTTCCGGGAACACCAGGAACACGGGCGCGAGAAGCGCGCCGGCGGCGCCCGCCAGGCCCACCCCGATCCCGAAGGCCAGCATGTCGGTGCGGCCCAGGTCGATCCCGGCCGCCAGGGCCCCCAGGCGGTTCTGGGCCACGCTGCGCACCGCGAGCCCGAACCACGTCCGGCGCACCACGACCGCGAAGAGGCCGAGGAGGAGGACCGCCCCGAGGAAGGCGGCGAACCGGCTGCCGTTGAGGGGGAGCGGGCCGAGCTGCACGGGGGGCAGGTAGTCCGGGGGGGAGAACTGGTAGGGGCCGAACAGGACGATGGCGAGATTGCGGAGGAGGACCGTCAGCGCAATGGTCACGATGGTCGCGTACTCGTCCAGGCGCTCGAGCTGGCCGGTGAACATGGGCCGTAGCAACACCCGCTGGACGGCCATGCCGAGGACCGCGGTCGCGCCCGCGGAGAGGATCACGCCGAGGTACCACCGCTGCGGGCCGAGCCACGACGAGAGCACAAGGTACTGGAGGTACCCCCCGATCATGTAGAACTCGCCCATGGCCCAGTTGATCATCCGCACGACGCTGTAGATGAAGGTGATCCCCACGGCCATCAGGCAGTAAATCGCCCCGATGACCAGCCCCGCGAGCACGTACTGGACGAGGAGGGTCGCGTCCACCCGCCCGCTCCCCTCGGGCTCAGCGGGGGGCCGTGTAGGTCCCGGTCTTCATCGCGAGAGGGTAGAGGATGGGGGCCTGGTCGTACGTCTCCCCCGTCTGGGTGTACTGGAGGATGACGAGCGGGGGCGACCACTGGTGCCAGTACACGCCCGGAGCCCTGGGGAACGTGACGGCGCCCCCGATCCAGGTCTCGAACCGCCCCCGCTCCAACGCGGCGATGAGCCGCCCGGGGTCCGCGCTGCAGGCCTGGTTCATCGCCTCCGCCAGGATCACCGCGTCGCCGAAGGCGTTCAGGTTGCTGTAGACGGCCGTGTCGTGGTACCGCTTCGCGTACTCGACGGCCGCCCACTTGCCGAGGGGGGTCAGGGCCATGCGCGGGTGGTAGTAGGAGATGAAGGCGAGGTACGTCCCCGTGGGGCCGAGGTTCTTCCAGTACTCGCCGCGGACCGGGAAGTCATAGGACGCCAGCATCGCCGTCTGGGGGAACAGCCCGATGTCGTGGGCCTGCTTGATGATCAGGTAGGCCGGTGTGCCCACGCCCACGTTGATCAGCACATCGGGCCGGGACGCCTTGAACTTCAACAGCTGCGGCGTGAGGTCGGCCGACGCCCGGTCGAAGATGACCGCATCCAGGGTCACGGCTAGGTGCCGGCTTGCGATCAGGGCCTTCGTGGCCTCGACGAGGCCGATGCCGTAGTCCGTGTTCTCCGCCAGCATCGCGATCTTGTGCCACCCCTGCGCCTGCGCGAATCCCAGCCAGGTGCTGGCCCGGTCCGGGTCGATGGGGTGGGTGCGGAACACCGCCCTGAAGTGCTTGGCGGTGATGTCGGCGGCCGAGGCCTGGGTGGAGATGTAGGGCACCCCGAACTGGTCGGCGAGCGGCGCGGCCGCCAGCATCGCGGAGCTGTGAAACGCCCCGAACACGCCCACGGCGTGCCGCTCGGTCACCAGCCGCCTGAATCCCGCCACCGCTTTCTCAGGCACGCCGCTGGTGTCCTCCACGGCCAGCTGCACCGGAGTGGGCGGCAGGCTACAGGAGCTCCGCGGCCCGAAGACGCCGCCCATGACCGTGTTGATGTAGGCCGCGCCGAGCTCGGCCCCGCGGACGATGAGCTGTCCCGCTGACGCATCCCCCGGCGGCGACAGGGGCGTCAGCACGCCGAGGGTAATGGGGGCCGGCCCCGGCCAGCCCGCCCCCTGCCCCGCCCCCGCGACGAGCGCCGCAGTCGCCACCCCGAGGAGAATCGCCCTGAGTCCTCTCACCGCCCTCACCCCCTCTAAGTTAGTCGTCCCGGCCCGGAGCCCCGCCCCCAGGGCCGCCGGCCGGGTCCGTCTCCCCTCCCAGCGTGTCCCTCACGATGCTGACGAGGTCCCGGGCGAACGCCGCTCCCGGGCCCATCCGCAGGACCCGGCCCATCGCCAGCAGGTACACGTCGTCGGCGAGCCCCACCGCCTCGGGGATGTTCTGGTCGACGAGGAGGATGCCGACCCCGAGCAGGCGGCTGCGCGCCAACAGCGCGTACACCTCGTTCGCAATCCGCGGGGCCAGCCCCGCCGTCGGCTCGTCCACCAGCAGGAAGGACGGCCACGCCACGAGCTCCTTGGCGATGGCCAGGAGACGGAGCTGACCCCCGCTCAGCACGGCCGCCCGGGCCCCCCGGAGCTCCGCCAGGGCGGGGAACAGGTCGTAGACCTCCCCGAGGCGCCGGCGCAGCCGCGCGCGGTCGCGGCGGAGGGTCCAGCCCCCGACCCGCAGCGTCTCGTCGACCGTCATCTGGGGGAACGTGCTCGGGCCCTGGGGGACGTACGCCACCCCAAGATTCTTCCGGGCGTCCGGCCGCACCCGGGTGATATCCCGCCCGTGGAGCAGGACGCGGCCGGCGCGGGGGGCCAGCACGCCGAAGGCCACGCGCAGGAGCGTGGACTTCCCCGCGCCGTTGGGACCGATGACCGCCGTGATGCGCCCCGGTCCGGCGCTCACCGTGACGCCCCCGAGGACGTCCAGCTCCTCGTGGTAGCCTGCGACGATCCCCTCCAGTGTGAGCACCGGGTCAGCCGTCCCCCGCCGAGCGGGCGTCCCGGCGGCCCAGGTAGGCCGCGACCACCCGGGGGTCTGCGGCGATCTCGTCGAGCCCCCCGTCGGCGATGCACTCGCCGTTGTGCAGGACGGTGGCCCGGTGGACGAGCCGCCGGAGGGTGGCCACCTCGTGGCTCACCACGAGCACCGCGCTGCCCCGATCGCGGGCGAGGACGCGCACGGCCTCCACCATCACCTCCTTGATCGCGGGGTGGACGCCGGCGAAGGGCTCGTCGAGGAGGACGAGGACGAGCGGGTCCTGGACGAGACACCGGGCCAGCTGCAGCAGCATGGCCTGGCCGCCGGACAGCGTCCGCGCCTCCACCGCCGCCACGGCGTCCAGCCCGACGAGGCGGAGGACCTCGGCCGCGCGCCGGCGCGCGTCCCGCACCCCCACGGACCGGTGGTCGGCGCAGGCGGGCACGAGGACGTTCTCCAGCACGGTGAGGGAGCGGAAGACGCGCGGGAGCTGAAAGGTCCGCGCGACCCCCCGCGCCGCCCGCTCCTCCGCCGGCATCCCCTGGATCGGCTGTCCCCCGAGCCGCACGACGCCGCGGTCGGGGGCGACCTGGCCGCCGATGAGGTTGAGGAGGGTGGTCTTGCCGGACCCGTTGGGCCCGATCAGGCCGCGGATCTCGCCCGGGTGGAGGGCGAGGCTGACGTCGCGCACGGCCGCGACGCCGCCGAAGGACTTGGACACACCTTCCACAGAGAGCACCGGGGACGTCACGGGAGGAGAGTTCGCCAGCGGACCCTCGCACACCCTGGAGGCCCGGCGCCCCGGCCGTCTCAGAAGCTCACGGCCTCGACCGGGGCCGCGCCGCCGAAGCGGCTCAGGGAGAGGGGGTCGAGGGAGAGCGTCGTCGCCCGCCCGTCCACGATCTCCTCGGCCAGGAGGAGGCCGGCGGCGGGGGCGTGCATGAACCCGTGGCCGCTGAACCCGGCGGCGATGAAGAATCCCTCCACGTCGGGCACCCGCCCGAGCACGGCGTGGTGATCCGGCGTGAGGCTGCGGATGCCCGCGTACCCGCGGACGACACGCGCGCGGGCCACAGGGGGGAGCCGGTGGAGGGCCGCCGTCGCCACGGTCTCGAAGAGGTCCCAGTCGACCACCTCGTCGGTCCCGGGGCGGGTGTCTTTGTCGGTCCCTCCCATGTAGAGGAAGCCCGCGCGGTCCTGGTGCACGTACCATCCGGTATCCACGTCGACGAGCAGCGGACGGCCGAGCCCCAGCTCCGGGAGCGGGGCCATCACGAAGACCTGGCGGCGGTAAGGGAAGACCGGCACGTCCACCCCCGCCAGGTGGGCCACGTGCCGCGCTGCGGGACCGGCCGCGTCCACCACGACCGGGCTCGCCCACCGGCCGGCGGGCGTCCGGACTCCGGTGACCCGTCCGCCCTCCACCTCGATGGCCACGACCTCCTCCCCGAAACGCACCTCCGCCCCCAGCTCCCGGCTGCGGCGAAGGTACCCCTGCACGACCCCGTGAGGCGTCGCGGACCCGTCGGCCGGGCAGAAGGTCGCGCCCACCAGGTCGCCGGTCCGGACTCCGGGGTACAGCGCCCGGACGTCGTCGGGCGCCACCCACCGCGACGGCACGCCGAGGCTCTGCTGGAGCGCGAGCCCGGAGCGCAGGACGTCCGCCTTCTCGGAGGTGGCAGCGACGAGCAGGTAGCCGTGCTGCACGAAGTCGATGGGGACGCCCATCTCCTCCTCGAACCGCTGGAAGGCGGGCACGCTCAGCTGGGTGAGGCGGATGTTGATCTCGGTGGAGAACTGGTGGCGGATCCCTCCCGTCGCCTTGGCGGTCTCGCCGGTGCCCGCCTGGGAGGCACGCTCGAAGACGACCACGCGCACGCCGCGCCGCGCCAGGTGGTAGGCGGCGGACAGGCCGATGACGCCCGCCCCCACGATCGCCACATCCGCGGTCTCCATGACGACCTCAGGGCGCCGGGTACCGGGGCGGGGCCAGGGCGTCGTACACCATGCGGATGAGGGTCGTGATGTCAAACACCGGCCGCCCGGTCGCCTCCCGGATGGCCGCCGCATAGGGGGGCATGTTGGTGCACTCGAGGACGATCGCCCCGACCTCGGGGTGGCGTCCCACCAGGTCGCGCGCCGCCTCCACGTGCTCGCGGCGCGCCGCCTCCACGTCCAGCTCGAGGCCGTTCTCCAGCAGCACCCGCGTGAACGCGCGTCCCCCCTCGAGTCCCGCGACGACCACGGGGACGTCTCCCCCGATCCCGGCCTCGGCCAAATGGCGCGGGGTGAGGGACCCGCTGTCCACCGTCAGGATCCCCACGGTCCGGCCGGGGGCCAGCATCCGGGCGACCATGGGGACCAGCATCAGGGCGGAGGTAAAGACCGGCACGCGGACGGCCGCGGCGAGCTGCCGCTGGAACACGGACAGGAACCCGCACCCCGTGGTGATCGCCAGAACCCCTTCCGCCTCCAGCGCGCGGGCGCCCTCCAGGAATCCGTCGAGGAGCGCCGGATCCGCCTCCCGGACGACCCGCACCGGGGAGGCGCCCCGCACGCGGTGGTAGAGGACGGGGAAGGGGAAAGTCGCGGCGTGGCCGATGTCGCCCGGGATCCGCGGAAACACCGTGTCGAGCATCAGGATGCCGATGGGCAGTCCGTAGAGGTTCCGTCCGCCCCTCACCGTCACGTCCGGACCACCGCCCGCGACCCGGCCGGCTCGTCTCTCCCGGGTCCCCGGGTCTATTCGCCGTGTCTTCCCCGGATCACCTTCCCCAGGAACAGCGACTCCCGGGCATGAATCGACCTCCCTCTGGTGCCGAGAACCCTGAATCCGTTGCGGGTCTCGATCGATCACGATCGTGCCAGCTCTTCCTCGAAGTCCCGTGAGAGGGAATCGCCAAAACCTCCTGGATCCTCAGGACCCCCCTTCCCACTGAAGCGCTCTGGGACGCGGGCGCCGACACTCCCCGAACATCGGCGAGAGGCCGTGCGTACGCCCCGGGTGAGGTGTGGCGGACGCGGGAATCTGCCAGGGTGGGGAAAGGGGGTGCGCCATGGTCGCGGCCCCACGCGTCTCCGAGTCGCATCCACCGGCGACCCCGTCTGGGGATGTGGATCGTGGTGGCGATCCCGATCCTTGCGGAGGTCTGGATGACCCGCCCCGGACCCTGACCCTGACCCTGACCCTTGTCTCCCTGCACCTTCCCCGCCGGTCGCGGTCTGGATGCTCACGAACCCGTTGGAGGCGCGTCTGTGGCCGCCACGATGCCCCCCACCGCCTCGTCCCAAGGGCGCGCAGTGGAGCACGGGCCCGTCACCGGAAGGACGGACACAGAGAGCTCGGTCGTCTCGACCTCGCGCTTGCCCGTCACCCGCGGCCTCACCTTCCGGCCGAAGCGTGCGTCGCTGCGACGGGCTGGCGACGAGCGGGCCGCAGCCCTGCACGCCTGGCGCTTCTCGTGGGGTCGCCAGGGCTCCACAGCAGAGGGAGGCACGCCGCGCCATACCAGGCTGTGGAGTCGAGGCGCCGAGAGGGTCGCCATTCCGTCGTTTGGGGCGAGGAGCGAGTGACATCCCCGCCGTCATGTGCGTGCGGAGGCACGCAGACGCCCCATTGCCACGAGGCTGTTCGATCATGGTGCCGGAGATCCCGCACTGGGTGAGAGGCGTTGCACCGCTGGCGTGTAAGATGGTGGAGGCGGCGGGAATCGAACCCGCGTCCTAGAGCCGCGAGGGCAGAGCATCTACGCGCGTAGCCCGCGTTTTGCGCTTCGCGGGGCCGGGCTCCCGCGGGCAGGATCCCGGCACCGCTAGCTCCTGAGTCTTTTCCAGCCTCCCCGGAGCCAGGGAGACCGGAGCAGCCGGCTTGTCACGCCCCTCCCCGCCCGCCGGCCCTGCGGGGGGAGCGACGCCGCTTTACTTAAGCAGCGTAAGCGAGCTGTGTGTTGGCGTTTATTCGCCGTCCAGTTGTTTTACGAGGACCTGGACCACCTCGGCGCGCCGCCCTGCTTCTGCCTGCTCAGTCGAGACCGTTCGCCCCCCTGCCTGTCGATTCGCTGCCACCCCCCATTATACCACGGTCCCCCGGCTTCCGAGGCGATCGGGGCCCCCTGGACGGGGTGAGGGGCTGTGGGCCCCGCCCAGGGGCTCCAGACCCCCGGAGGAGAACGCGCCGGCAATGAGGACGATGCTATGAGGTAGGGTGACCGGCGGGGGGGACCCTCGTGCCTCCTTCGGCCTGATCCCGGCAATCATCCGCACGACCGGAGGACCGATGACGAGACCCGCCTCGCTCCATCCGGTCTCTGCTCGCCCGGGGGGCCACCGGGGGCCTCCCGGGTTCCCCCAGTCCCGGGCCCGCTCCCCGCCGGGTGGGGTGGGCACCGGGCACCGTGCGAGGATTTCCCATCCGCACCCCCAAAGGAGATGAGGACATGAGCATCGCACGGCTGGGACTGAGACCGGGCACGTGGGTCGTGGCCAACTGCGCGAGGTTCCCCAGCGAGAAAGACTGCCAGCTGGTCATCATGGCCCCTGTCTCGCAGCGGGCCGACCTGGTCGAAGCGGCCGCGGCGCACGCCGTGGCGAGCCACGGCCACGAGGACACGCCAGACCTCCGACACGAGCTCGACGGCTTCCTGGAGACTGTCGAGCTGTAAGCTCCGGGCAGGACCTGGGGGCCGGCGCAGACTCCGCCCGGCCCCCCGGGGGCAGGCCGCACAGCCCGCGAGCGCCCCTACCGCGGGCGCCGACCGGTGGTCCGCGCGCCCAGGGCGCGTGCGATCCGCCGGGCCGCCTCCCGCTCGGCGATCCGCTCCCGCTTGTCGTAGGCGCGCCGGCCCCGCGCGACGGCCAGCTCCACCTTGGCGAGGCCGCGCCGGAAGTAGATCCGGAGCGGGATGAGCGTGTAGCCCCGCTGGATGGCCCGGGACTGGAGCCGGAGGATCTCCCGCCGGTGCAGCAGGAGCTTCCGGGGCCGGGTGGGGTCGTGGTTGGAGACGGTCCCGTGAGAGTAGGGGCTGATGTGGAGGTGGTGGAGCCACACCTCGCCGTCCTGGATGCGGGCGAAGGCGTCCTGGAGGTTGGCGCGGCCGTCACGCAGGGACTTGACCTCCGTCCCCGTGAGGACAATCCCCGCCTCGTAGGTCTCCTCGATCACATAGTCGCGCCGTGCCCGCCGGTTCGTGGCCACCGTGCGCACGTCCTCGCGGTCCTTCTCCGGGGATGCCACCTGCTCAGCCCCCGCGGATGAAGGTCCCGCGCGCCTCGGCGAGGGGCGTCCCGTCGGGGAGGGCCAGCACCGCCTCGGCCGTGAAAAACCGGCCCCGCGTCCCGGTCACCCGGGCCGTGACGATGAGGCGCTGGTCCACCGGCGCCGGCCGGCGAAACCGCACGTCCAGCCGCGCGGTGAGGGCCTCCTGGCCCCGCAGGTGGGCCAGGTTGGCCATGGCGTCGTCGAGGGCGGCCGTGATGATCCCGCCGTGCAGCACCCCCTCGTAGCCCTGGTACTCGCGGCCCAGCGTCACCTCCGCGCGGACCTGGTCGCCCTCGGGGGTAAACCTGAGCCGCAGCCCGATGGGGTTGTCCTGCCCGCAGGCAAAACACCACGAGGCGTCACGCACGGAGCTCCCCCTCCGCCTCCGCAAGCGCCGCGTAGAGGGCCTCGAGGGCCCGCGCGACCTCTTCGTACCGCCGGACGGTCTCGCGTGCGCGGTCCGCGTCCCGGTAGAGCTCGGGGTCCCCCAGGAGGCGGCCGAGGTGGCCCTGCTCCTCTTCCAGCCGCAGGATGCGGGCCACCACCTCCTCCGACGCCTCCCCCGGCCTCGCCCGGGACACTCCCTTCCCGTCCCGGCGCGGCCCGGAATCCCCATCCCCCTCTCGGGGGACAGGTTTCCGGGTGCCGCTCCCCGGGGCCGCACCCAGGGCCCGCTCGGGGGCCCCCTCCTGGTCGGGAGCGCCCGTCGGGGAGGCCAGCCTCTCACGGTAGACGTGATAGGGCCCGCGGAACTCCGCGAGCCGCCCCTCGAGGAGGACGAGGAGACGGCGGGCCACCCTGTCGATGAGGGCGCGGTCGTGGGAGACAAGGAGAATGGCCCCGGGGAACGCGAGGAGGGCCTCCTCGAGCGCCTCGAGGGAAGGCAGGTCGAAGTGGGTGGTCGGCTCGTCCAGCAGCAGGAGGTCGGGCCGGTCGAGGACGAGCGTGGCCAGCGCAAGCCTCCTCCGTTCGCCTCCGCTGAGCTGGCCCACGGGCTTGTCCGCCTCCTCGCCCGAGAAGAGGAACCGTCCCAGGACACGCCGCACCTGCTCCGGCTCGAGGGGGCGGTCTCCCAGGGCCTGCTCCAGGACCGTCCGGCCAGGGTCCAGGGTCTCGTCCGCGTCCTGGGGGAGGTAGCCCACGCGGACCCCGGAGGTCACCTCCAGGAGCCCCGACGAGGGCCGCTCAAGCCCCGCGAGGATCCGGAGGAGCGTGGTCTTCCCGGCGCCGTTCGGGCCGATGAGGGCGACACGGTCCTGGCGGTGGATCTCGAAGGTGGCCTCTCGGAGGACCTCCACGGGGCCAAACCGCTTCGCGAGACCGCGGGCGCGGACCAGCGTGGCCGGCGTCCGCCGGGGCACCTCCCACCGGAAGGAGAGCGTCCGGGCCGTGCGGGGCGCAGCGATCCGGGGGAGCTTTTCCAGCCGCTTCTCCCGGGACTTCGCCTGGCGACTCCTCTGGCCCGCCCGGTATCGGTCGATGAAGGCCCTAAGAGCCCTCGCCTCCTCCTGCTGGCGGTCGAAGAGCTCCTGCTGTCGGGCCCGGCGCGCCTCGCGCTCGGTCACGTAGAAGGAGTAGGGACCGGGGTAGTCCTCGATCCGCCCTGCCTCGAGCTCGAGCGTCCTGGACGTCACGGCGTCCAGCAGGTACCGATCGTGGCTCACCAGCACCATGGCCCCCCGGTACTCGGCCAACGCCTCCTGGAGCCACTCCAGGGCGTCCAGGTCCAGGTGGTTGGTCGGCTCGTCCAGCAGCAGGAGATCGGGCGCGTCCAGGAGCACCCGGGCGAGGGCCGCCCGGGAGCGCTGGCCGCCGCTCAGGGTCCCGAGGGGTGCGGCAAACTGCTCCTCCCGGAAGCCCAGGCCCCGGAGGGCGCGCCGCAACGTCGCCTCGTAGGTGAATCCCCCTGCCCGCTCGTACCTGTCTCTCGCCCTCGCGTACTCCTCCAGGACCGTCTCGAGGTGCGCGGGGTCCCCGTGCACGTCTGATCCTTCAAGCTGCGCCTCCAGCGTGGCGAGCCTCGCCTCCAGCGCCGCAAGATCGGCGAAGGCCGAGGCAACCTCCTCCCACAGGGTCCGCTCCCCGCCGGGCTCCGGGAGCTGCGGCAGGTACCCAACCCTCGCCCCAGCCCTCAGGTGGACCGTCCCGCCATCGGGCGCCTCCCGGCCGGCGAGAATGCGGAGGAGGGTGGACTTCCCGACCCCGTTGCGTCCCACGAGACCGATCTTCTCCCCCGGCTCGATGGACAGCGAGACCCCCGAGAGGACCGGCAGGGTCCCAAAGGACTTGACCAGGCGGGTCGCCGACAAAAGGGGCATGGGTCCCAGGGCCTAGGGGCGGTGCTCGCGCCCCCACTCGAGCGGGGTCTCCCGGAGCAGGTCCACGGCGTGGCGGAGGACCGGCAGGATGACCTCCAGCCACTCCTGCACGCCGCGGGGGCTTCCGGGGAGGTTGACGATAAGGGTGCGCCCGCGGACCCCGGCGACGGCACGGGAGAGCATGGCGAGCGGGGTGCGGGACGAGGTCGCGACCCGCGCCGCCTCGGGGATGCCCGGCACCTGGCGGTCGACGACCCTCAGGGTTGCTTCAGGCGTGACGTCCCGGGGCGCGACGCCGCTCCCCCCGGTCGTGAGGACCAGGTCCACCCTGAGGGTGTCCGCCATGTCCGCCAGCGTGCGGGCGATCGTCTCCAGGTCGTCGGGGACCACGACGTGGGCCAGCACCTCCGCGCCCTCCGCCTCGAGGGCGCGGGCGAGGTACTGGCCGCTCTCGTTCTTCCCCTGGCCGCGGCTCACCCGGTCGCTGGCCGTCAGGATCCCGCACCGGATCCCCGCAAGCCTCCCCGGGGGCGTCTCGGGACCGGCCGTCACGGTGCCCCCGCGCGCCGCCGGGCCCGGGGTCGTGCGGCAGGACGGTCGTCGTCCCGGACGTAGGTGCCTGACGCTCCGCCCGACTTCCTCACGAGGCGCAGGCGCTCGATGGTCATCCCCCGCTCGACGGCCTTCAGCATGTCATACACGGTGAGCCCCGCCGCGGCGGCGGCGACGAGGGCCTCCATCTCCACGCCGGTCCGACTCCGGCTCCGGACCCGCGTCTCGATCCGCACGCAGGACTGCCGGGCGTCCGGGACGAGGTCCACGGAGACGCCCTCGAGGGGGATCGGGTGGCAGAGAGGGATCCACTCCCACGTCCTCTTGGCCGCCTGAATGGCTGCCACCTGGGCGACGGCCAGGACATCCCCCTTGCGCGCCCTCCCCTCGGTGATGAGGCGGAGGGTGGACGGAGCCATCGTCACCTCCGCCCGCGCGACCGCCTCGCGCACGGTGACCGGCTTGCTCCCCACGTCCACCATGCGCGCCCGCCCGCGCTCGTCCACGTGGGTGAGCACGCGGGACGCTCCCGTCCTCCCGCCCCCGTCCGACGGACTGAACCGCGCTACGCGTCGAACAGCCGCACCTCCACCTCCGCCCCCTCCTCCACCCGGTCCTGGCCCTGGGGGACCACGACGACGCCGTCCGCCCGCGTCATGGTCGTGATGACGCCGGACTTGCCCACGATGGGGATGGCCCACAGCGTCCCCGCCCGCTCCTCCAGGGCCACGCGGATGTGGTCCTCGCGGACCCCCGCCGAGGCGACCGCGCGGTCCAGCCGGGCCCGGACCGTCTGCCCGAACCCGCGACGGGGACGCTCCCCGGACAGGCCGCGGAGCAGGTCGCGGACGAACACGTCGAAGATGACCATGCCGCTGACGGGGTGGCCCGGGAGGCCCACGATGGGGGTCCCCTCGGCCACGGCGAGGATGGTGGGCTTGCCCGGCTTGATGCTCACACCGTGCACGACGACCCCGGGCTTGCCGAGGGCGTTGACCGCGTGAGCGACCGCGTCCCGGCTGCCGACGGAGCTCCCCCCGCTCACCAGGACGAGATCGGCCGCCGCGCGGGCCTCGGCGAGGACCTGGAGGAGCCGCTCCGGGGAGTCCTCCACGATCCCGAGGGACCGGGGGACGCCGCCCGCCTGGCGCACCAACGCGCCCAGGGCGTAGGTGTTGACGTCCCGCACCTGGCCGGGCCCCGGAACGCGGTCGGGGGGCACCACCTCGTCCCCGGTGGCTACCACCGCCACGCGAGGCCGGAGGAACACCTCCACCCGGACGGCCCCCAGGGCCGCGAGGAGGCCCACCTCCTGGGGGCGGAGACGGGTCCCCTGCCGGACCGCCACCTCGCCCCGGCTGATGTCCTCGGCCCGGCGGATGACGTTGTCGCCGGGACGCACGGGGCGGCGGACCGCCACGGCACCGCCCCGGACGTCCGCGTCCTCCAGCATCACCACCGCGTCGGCGCCCTCCGGGAGCATGCCGCCCGTCGCGATCCGGGCCGCTTCCCCGGGCCCCACGCGGCACGAAGCGGGCTCCCCCATCAAGACCTCCCCGACGAGTCGGACCTCCGCCGGGGCCTCGGGCGTGGCACCGCGCGTGTCTTCGGCGCGGACGGCATACCCGTCCACCGTGGACCGGTCGAAGGGCGGGAGATCCTCGGGAGCCAGCACGTCGGCGGCCAGCACGCGGCCAAATGCCTCGTCCAGCGCCACGTGCTCCGTCCCGCGGGGGCGGGGCGTGTACACGCGGGCGAACCGGGCCTTGGCTTCGCCGACGGTGAGGAGAGCGGAAAACCCTGGCATCTCCCCTAAGTATAGCACGGACGCTCCGGGGATCCCGCGCTCAGGGACGCCCTCCCGCCGAGGTGAGCGCACGCCGGTAGTCGTCCACGGTGAGGCGGACGGGACCGCTCGATGCCACCGCGTGGGCGATGAGCTCCACGGTGTGGGCCACGGCCTCGGCCAGGCCCCGGACGGCCCCGTGCGCCGCCAGGACCGTGTTCAGGCTGTAGCACCGGCACGCCCGGTGGAGCAGCCGGAACAGCTCGAACTCCTCGGCCAGCGTCTCCGGGATCCCGGGGTGCCGGAGGAAGGCCTCGTAAAGGGCTTCGGGCGTGCCCCCTGCCCGGGCGGCCTGGGCCTCCAGGGTCCGGATGACCAGCCGCTCCGCCTCCTCGTCCACGGCCCGGTAGGCGTTGTAGGCCACCTCGCGCGTGCGCTCGGGCGTCTCCCCCAGGAGGAGGCGCCCCATGAACTGCCCCAGGGAGAGGGTCTCGAGCACCGTCCGGTCCTCCGGGTCCCGCTTGATGAGGAGGACGGTCCCCAGGAGGACCGGCTCCATGGGGTTCGTGACCACGCGCTCCGGGGGGAGGATGCGGGTGATGTCCAGCATCGCCCGCGCGTTGTCGAAGGCCATGAGCCGGGCCAGGAGCTCGCGGATCCGCTCCCGCGGGAGCTGGCGGAAGGAGGCCTCCGCCTCCTCATTGTAGGCGCCCCCCTGGGATGCCGCCCCCAGGACGGCGCCCACGAGGCCCTCGAGCTCCGCGGCGTGCGCCTCGAGGAAGGCCGGGGTGACGTCGGGGACGTTTTCCAGGGGCGAGCGCAGCATCTCGAAAGCCGCGAGGGGGAAGCTCGCGACGAGGTTGGTGCGCAGGTAGAAGACCTTCTCGCTGGTGTAGGCGTAGGCCTCGAGCGGGCGGTCCAGGTCCAGGCTCGAAAGGGGCACCGTGAGCTCCGCGTGGGCCAGGTCCAGACCGCGCACCTGCCCGGGGACCCCCCGGTGCTCCTCGAGCCACCGGAAGACGCGGTACCCGCGGACCCGCGGGCCGTGGGCGGGGACGACCTCTACGGGCGCGATGCGCGGCCCCTCGCGGGTCGCGTACGTGTACCGGACGTAGACCCAGTCGTCGGAGTGGAACCGGGTGTCCGGGGAGGTCGCCTGGAGCCCGTAGGACGACGTGGACTTGCCCGTCCCCGTGGGGGCGATGTAGAGCACGCCGCGCCCGCCCTTCTCGACGCAGGCCCCGTGGATGCTGTGAATCCCCCACTCCTCGGCCAGGACGCGGCCGACGGCCCCGAGGACCCAGGACTTGAGCTGCCCGTAGTAGGACGTGTTGAAGAAGACGATGGTGTTCGTGCGGCGGCTGTAGTAGGCGGCCTCCTGCTGGTCGGGGACGCCGACGAGCGCGTAGACGGTGACCTGGGGGGACGTCGGCGGGACGAGGCCCGTCACCGCCTGCCACTCCTCGGGGCTGTACCAGTTGAGGACCCAGAACTCCTCGAGGTGCGGAGAATTGGTGATGGCGCGCACCCGGACGCCGTGGATGACCACGTCGTGGAGGGCCAGGGGCTCCTTGCCCGCGCGGCGCACAATGTGCTCCACGGCCGCCGCCACGAGCTCGTCCCGCCGCCCCTCGCGGCGGTCCAGGGCCTTGTCGTGAAGGGCCGTCCGCGTCTTGGTGCGCGTGATGGTGTTGCTCTTGCCGATGGGTGTCCCCGGCCACTCAAGGGCGTCCGGCGCCGGGGGCGGGGGGAACGTCCAGGCGTCCACTGCGACCTCCTCTCTGGTCTCGCCGAAGCCGTCCGCACACCTTTCGGCCTGTCCGCCCCGGCCCCCTGCCCGGGCGTTACCGAGTCGTGACGTCGTCGTGACACGCTCCTGAAAGCGGCGCGCGACCCTCGACCCAGGGGGACGGGGGAGGCCCCGGCGTGCTGGAGCGAGAAGGGTCTCCGAGGGGTGTTGCGACCATGGCCAAGACGGAGCCCCGGCCCGGGGGACACATCCTGGTGGTGGACGACGAACCCCACATCGTGGAGCTCGTCCGCTACAACCTGACCCAGGAGGGGTTCCACGTGTCGGTCGCCTACGACGGGCAGGAGGCGCTGGAGCAGGCGCGGGCGCGGGCCCCCGACCTCATCATCCTGGACCTCATGCTCCCCTACGTGGATGGGCTCGAGGTGTGCCGCCAGCTCCGCCGCGAGACGGCCGTCCCGATCCTCGTGCTCACGGCCAAGGACAGCGAGCACGACCGCATCCTGGGGCTCGACCTGGGGGCCGACGACTACGTGACCAAGCCCTTCAGCCCCCGGGAGCTCGTGGCCCGCGTCCGGGCCATCCTGCGCCGGGCCGGGCGGGACCGAGGTCCGGAGGACGCTCCCCTGAGCTCGGGGGGATTGGTCCTCGACCCGCGCACCCACGAGGTCCGGCTCCACGGCCGGCCCGTGGAGCTGACCGCCAAGGAGTTCGAGCTGCTCCGGGTCCTCATGAGCCACCCGAACCGGGTGTTCACGCGGGACTTCCTCCTGGAACGCATCTGGGGGTACGAGTACGTGGGCGGCACGCGCACAGTGGACATGCACATCAGCCGCCTCCGCGAGAAGATCGAGGACGACCCGGCCGCCCCGACCTTCATCGTGACGATCCGGGGCGTGGGGTACAAGTTCAAGAGGGAGGCGGGCTAGCGCGCCCCATGCGCCGCAGCCTCCGCTGGAAGCTCACCGCCAGCTACCTCCTCCTGGTCGTCTTCTCCCTCGCGGTCGCAGCGGCCTACCTCATCCCGGCCATCACCCGTCTCTACCTCACCGCCTACGAGCGCGACATGCTCACCCAGGCGGCGTTGGCGGCGCGGATGCTGGGGCAGTACCGGGACGAGGGCGTGAGCCTCGCGCGCCTCGACCAGATCGCGAACGCCTTCTCCTGGCGGCGCGGGGTCTACGTCGGCGTCAAGGACGCCCGGGGGCGTCCGCCGTCGACGAGCCGGTGGGAGGAGTCCGGCCCCGTCCCCCCGGAGGTGCGCGCGGCCCTGACGGGGAGCCCGCATGCGGTGGACGTCCGGTACGACCCGGGCAGCCGCGAGGACCGCGTGTTCGTGGCGGCGCCGGTGGTCGCGCGGGGCGCCGTGGAGGGCGTGGTCCAGATCAGCGTGCCCCGGGTGTGGGTGGACCGGGCCCTCCGCCCGGTGTGGGAGGCCCTCGCCACGGCCCTGCTCCTGGGAGCCGCCGCCGCGTGGGCGCTCGGGGCGTGGCGGGCCAAGGCCGTGGCGGCCCCGGTCCTGGAGCTCGCCCGGGCCGCCCGGCGGATCTCGGCGGGCGACCTCGGGGGCCGGGTGGAGGTTCGGACGGCCGACGAGATCGGGCAGCTCGCGGGGTCCTTCAACCGCATGGCCGCCGAGCTCCGCGAGCAGCTCCGCGCCCTCGGCGACGAGCGGACGAAGGTGGAGGCCATCATCTCCAGCATGACCGACGCCGTGGTGGCGGTGGACGACCGAGGGGCCATCCTCCTCCTGAACAGGGCGGCCGAGGAGCTCCTGGGCGTCCCCCGGGCGGCCCGGGGGCGCCCGGTGGACGAGGCCCTCGGCTCCCACCCGCTGGTGCGCGTCCTCCACGCGACCGCCCGGGAGAACAGGGAGACCGTGGAGGAGCTCCCCTCCGGGCCGGGGGGCGAGCGGATCCTGGACGTCCACGCGGCCCCGCTCCGCAACCCGGCGGGGAAGGTCACGGGGGCCGTGGCGGTGGTCCGCGACGTGACCGAGCTGCGCCAGGCGGAGCGCATGCGCCGCGAGCTCACCGCCAACGTCTCCCACGAGCTCCGCACGCCCCTCACCTCCATCAAGGGGTTCGCGGAGACCCTCCTCGCCGGCGCCATGGCCGACGAGACCACGTGCCGCCGGTTCCTGGAGATCATCGACAGCGAGGCGTCCCGACTCATGAAGCTGGTGGACGACCTCATGGCGCTCTCCCGCCTCGAGTCGAGGGCGGTCACCATGGACTTCGCCCCGGTCCAGCTCGACACGCTCGTGGCCGAGGCCGCGAGCCGCATGCGCCCGCAGGCGGAGCAGGCCCGCATCGCCCTGCGCACGACGGGCTCGGCCCCCGACCCCGTGCTGGCCGACAGGGACCGGATCCTCCAGGTCCTCACCAACCTCCTCGACAACGCCATCAAGTTCACGCCGGAGGGCGGGACGGTCGAGGTGGCCGTCCGCCAAGAGGGCGGGGAGACCGTCGTCACGGTCACGGACTCCGGCCGCGGGATCCCGGAGGACGCCCTCCCCCGGATCTTCGATCGGTTCTACAGGGTGGAACGCTCCCGCAGCCGCGAGGGGGGCGGCACGGGGCTCGGGCTTGCGATCGCGAAGCACATCGTCGAAGCGCACGGCGGGCGGATCACGGTGGCGAGCCGCCTCGGGGTCGGGACCTCCTTCACGGTCACGCTGCCCCGCGCGCCCCTCGGAGGGGAGCGCGCGCCGGGCTAGAGCTCCCCCAGGTAGCTCTTGCGGACCATGTCGTTCTCCCGCAGGCGGTGCGCCTCGTCGGCGAGGACGATCCGGCCCGTCTCCAGCACGTACCCGCGGCGCGCGATCCCCAGGGCCATCAACGCGTTCTGCTCCACGAGGAGGATCGTGACCCCCTGGGCGTTGATCTCCCGGATGGTCTGGAAGATGAGCTCCACCAGCACCGGGGCCAGGCCCATGGAGGGCTCGTCCAGGAGCAGGATCCTCGGTCGGGCCATGAGGCCCCGGGCGATGGCCAGCATCTGCTGCTCCCCTCCGGAGAGGGTCCCGGCCACCTGGGAGAGCCGCTCCTTGAGCCGGGGGAACAGGTGGAACACCCGGTCCAGGTCGGCCTGGACGTCCGCGTCGGTGCGGGTGAAGGCGCCCATCTGCAAATTCTCGAGGACCGTCATCCGGGGGAAGATGCGCCGGCCCTCGGGCACGAGGCACACCCCCCTCCGGGTGATCTCGTGGGGGGGGAGGCCGTGGATGGGCTTGCCGTCCAGGAAGACCGCGCCCGGCCGCGGCCGCAGGAATCCGGCGATGGTCTTGAGGGTGGTGCTCTTCCCGGCCCCGTTGGCGCCGATGAGGGTGACGATCTCCCCCTCCTCCACCGCGATGGACACGCCGTGGAGCGCGTGGATGTGGCCGTAGTAGGCGTGGACGCCGTCGACTACGAGCGCGGCCATGGGACGACCGTCACGCGAGCGCCGCCTTGCCGAGGTAGGCCTCGATGACCCGGGGGTTCCGGCGGATCTCGTCGGGCGTGCCTTCGGCGATCTTCTCCCCGTGGTCGAGGACCGTCACGCGGTCGGCCACCCCCATGACCACCCGCATCTGGTGCTCGATGAGGAGGACCGTGAGGCCCAGGTCGCCCCGCAGCCGCCGGATGAACTCCATGAGGCGCCTCGCCTCTTCGGGGTTCATGCCCGCGGCGGGCTCGTCGAGCAGCAACAGGCGCGGCCGCACGGCCAGGGCGCGGGCCAGCTCCAGGCGGCGCTGGTCGCCGTAGGGGAGGTTCTTGGCCATCTCGTCCTCCCGGCCCCGCAGGCCGACGAAGGCCAAGAGCTCCCGCGCGGTGCGGTAGGCCTCCCGTTCCTCCGCCGCCACGGCCGGCGCGCCGAGGACGATCCGGAGCGGGTCGGCCCGCAGGTGGGTGTGGAGCCCGATGAGGACGTTCTCCAGCGCCGTCATGTTGGCGAAGACGCGGATGTTCTGGAACGTCCGCGCGATCCCCAGCCGCGCGATCTCGTGGGGCTTCTTCCCCGTGATGTCGACCCCGTCGAAGACGATGGTGCCGGATGTGGGCCTGTACAGCCCCGCCACCATGTTGAAGAACGTCGTCTTCCCGGCCCCGTTGGGGCCGATGAGGCTCACGATGCTCCCCGCCGGCACCGTGAAGTCCACGTTGTTGACGGCCACGAGGCCGCCGAAGGTCTTGGTGACGCCCCGCGCCTCCAGCAGCGTGCCCGCCATCCCGCTCACTCCCCTCCCGGCGTGGTGGGGGTGTCCACCACGGGCTCGTCGGCCGGGACCGCCACCTCGGCGGGCGGGATCTCGGTGGCCACGGTCTCCCGCTCGGTGATGATGGCCCGGATCCGGCGCTCGGGGAACAGCCCCTCCGGCCGCAGGAGCATGAGCAGGATGAGCCCCAGGCCGTACAGGAGGAACTTGAAGTTGACGAAGTCGACGCGCAGGAGGAAGGGGATGCCCCAGGCGGCCCCGAGGCTGTGGGTCCACTGGGTGAGGTCCGCCAGGAAGAGGCTCTGGAACTCGTACAGGATCCCCGCGCCGGCGATCACCCCGAAGACGTTCCCCATGCCCCCGAGGACCACCATGGCCAGCACCGTGAAGGACACGGTGAAGTTGAACTGGTCGGGGCTCACGATGCCCAGCTTGGCCACGTAGAGGGCCCCGCCGAACCCGGAGAAGAAGGCCCCGAAGGCGAAGGCGAGGAGCTTCGTGGTGGTGAGGTTGATGCCCATGGAGGCCGCCGCCACCTCGTCCTCCCGGACCGCGAGCCAGGCCCGGCCCAGCCGGGAGTCCCTCAGGCGCAATATCGCGATCACCGACAGCACGATGATGGCGAGGAGCGTGTAGTAGTAGGGGACGGGGTTGAAGCCGAAGTTGTAGCCGAAGAGGACGGGTTTGTCGATGCCCACGATCCCGTTGGTCCCGCCGGTGTACTTCTGAAGGTTCAGGAACACCGTCGGCACGATCTCGCCGAACCCCAGCGTGACGATGGCCAGGTAGTCGCCCCGGAGCCGCAGGGTGGGCGCCCCCAGGAGGACGCCGAAGATCCCGGCGATGAGCGCGGCCACGAGGAGCATGGGCCAGAAGGGCAGGTGGAGCCCGTAGAAGGGCGAGGCGGCGAAGGCGTAGGTGTAGGACCCGATGGCGAAGAAGGCGGCGTACCCCAGGTCGAGGAGGCCCGCGAACCCCACGACGATGTTGAGCCCGAGGGCCAGCAGCACGTACACCGCGGCGTCGGCCGCGGCGTTCACGTGGCCGGCGTTGCGGTCGACGAGGGGGTAGAGGAGGAAGAGCCCCAGGATGCCGAGGGGCACCCGGTACGCCCACACCCTCCGCACCGCGCCCATGCTAGGTACGCTCCGGGAGCTGCTGGCCCAGGAGGCCCGTGGGCCGGAAGATCAGCACGAGGATGAGCACCGAGAACACGGTGACCTCGGCCCACTGGAACCCCACGTACTGGGCGGTCATGACCTCGATGAGGCCGATGACGAATCCCCCGAGGGCCGCCCCCGTCGTGTTCCCGATCCCGCCCAGCACCGCCGCGGTGAAGGCGATGAGCCCCGCCCGGAAGCCGTTGATGAACCAGATGTTCCCGTAGTAGAGGCCCGTGATCACCCCGGCGGCGCCCGCCAGGACCGACCCCACGAAGAAGGTCAGGGCGATGGTCTTGTTGATGTCGATGCCCATGATCTCGGCCGCCATCCAGTCCTGGGCGGTGGCCCGCATCGCCTTGCCGAGCTTGGTCCGCTGCACGAACAGGTGCAGGGCCACCATCATGACCACCGACGACGCCACGACGACGAGCTGCATCTGCCCGACGCTCACCGGGCCGAGGTGGAAGAAGGGGTTCGGGATGAGCTGGGGGAAGGGCACGGGCGAGGGGCCCATCCAGAGCTGGAGGAGGTTTTCGAGGCTGAAGGACACCCCGATGGCCGTCAAAAGCGGCGCCAGGCGCTGCCGCCCGCGCAGGGGGCGGTAGGCGAACCGCTCGATGACGATGCCGGTGGCCCCCATGACCAGCATCGTCACGAGGAAGGTGACGGTCAGGGCGAAGACCAGCCCCGCGGCCGCCAGGTGGCCCGTCGCCCCCAGGAGCGTGAGGGTGGCCAGGGCGACAAAGGAGCCGGCCGTGTAGACGTCCCCGTGGGCGAAGTTGATGAGCTCGATGATGCCGTAGACCATGGTGTAGCCGAGCGCCACGACGGCATAGATCGCCCCGAGGGAGATCCCGTTGATGAGCTGCTGAGCGAGGAGGACCCAGTTCATCCGCGCGTAGCGAGGGGGCGGTCCCAGACCGCCCCCTCGCGCGGGCACACCAGGGCGCTAGCCCGTGAAGCTCACCTGGTCAACCCACTGCCACTTGTTGTTCTTCACGGCGTAGATGCTGATGATCTTCAACGTCGTGTCCCCGTTCTTGTCGAAGGAGAAGGTCCCGATGATGCTCTTGTAGTTGTGGAGCTTCCGGACCCAGTCCAGGACCTTCGCCCGGTCGGGCCCGACGGCCCGGACCGCGTCGATGATGATCTTGGCCGCCACGTAGGCGTTGGCGCTGTAGGCCCCCGGGTCGCTGCCGAACCGGGCCCTGTAGGCCTTGACGAAGGCCTGGGCGGCCGGCACCCGCTGGACGTTGATGGAGGCCACGGTCCCGTAGGAGCCGTTCGCCGCGTCCCCGGCCACCTTCAGGAACTCGTCCTCCACGATCCCGTCGCCGCCCTCGTAGGGGATGGTGAGCCCCACGTCGGGCATCTGCTTGCGGATGAGCCCGCCCCCGGTCGTGGTCACGCCGCCGAAGTACAGGAGGTCGGGGTTCTTGGCCTTGATGGCCGTGAGGATGGCGTGGAAGTCCTGGGTCCCCTTGGGGATCCCGTCGTGGCTGAGGACCGTGCCGCCCAGCCTCTTGAACTCCTTCTCAAACTCGTCCGCAATGCCCTTGCCGTAGGTCTCCTGGTCGTCCAGGATGGAGACCTTGCGGGCCTTCAGGGTCCGGTAGGCGTAGTCGGCCCCCACCGGCCCCTGGATGTCGTCGGTGGTGCACACGCGGAAGTAGTTGTTCGGCTTCGTCCGGAGCGCCGCGGCGTCCGGCCCCTTGGTGAGGCCGGGGTTGGTCTGGGCGGGGCTGATCTGGACGATCCCCGCCGCGTTGGTGATGGGGATCACCGCCTTGCCCACGTTGCTGTTGAAGTTCCCGACGATGCCCACGACGGCCGGGTCGGCGATCAGCTCCTGGGCGTTCTTCGCGCCCTGCGCCGGGTCGTGGACGCCGTTCACCGCATCGTCCTTCAGCTCCTCCTCAAACCGGTACGGCCCCCCGGCCTTGTTGGCCTCCTCGATGGCCAGGATGACCCCGTTGTTGGTGGGCACCCCGTTCGGCGCCTCCCCGCCCGACATGGGGAGGTCGACGCCGATCTTCACCAGCTTGGCCGGTGCGGCGCTGACCGGGTACAGCCCGCCGGTCCCCGGAGCCCACAGGACGAGCCCGAGGATCGCCAGGCCGCTCAGTAGTATGAGCGCTCTTCTCACCACCCATCTCCCCCTTTCCTGTCCTGGAATAGACCAGCTTCCCGCATGCTTCCCATACGTTCGCGCCCCCCCGGGGGGTTCCCTCTACCGGGCCCGGCGGGGACTCATACCGAGAGCAGGTGCGCCTGTCCAGCCCGTCTCCCGGGCGGCCTCCCCCGCTCCGCCAGGACGCTCCGGAGGACGAACCCGACGTTGGCCGGGCGCTCGGCGAGGCGGCGCATGAAGTAGGGGTACCACTGGTCCCCGAAGGGCACGTAGATCCGCACACGGTACCCGCGGTCGCGGAGGCGGACCTGGAGGTCGCGCCGGACCCCGTACAGCATCTGGAACTCGAACCGCTCGGGCGGGATCCCGCGCTCCCCGGCGAACCGGATGGCGTGCTCCAGGAGCCGCTGGTCGTGGGTGGCGATGGCCGGCCACTGGCCCCGCTCGAGGAGCCGCTCGGCGAGTGTGGCGAAGTTGGCGTCCACGTCGCGCTTGCGGGGGTACGCCACCGAGGGGGGCTCGGCGTAGGCCCCCTTGACGAGCCGGACCGGGATGCCCCGCTCGAGGAGCCGCTCCAGGTCCCGGGCGCTGCGCCGCAGGTAGGCCTGGATCACGGTCCCCACGTTCCGGTAGCCCTCCCGCCACAGCGTCTCGACGAGCTCCAGGGTGCGGTCGGTGTACCGGGAGCTCTCCATGTCGATCCGGACGAAGAGCGGGGCCGCCCTGTCCAGGATCCGCCGCAGGAGGCGGCCGCACAGGTCCGGATCCACGTCGAGGCCCAGCTGGGTGAGCTTCAGGGAGAGGTACGCCTCCAGGCGATCCTGGCGCAGCGCGTCCACGATGCTGAGGTAGCTCGCCGCGCTCGCCTCGGCGAGGTCCGATGTCGTGACCCCCTCCCCCAGGAAGTCGACCGCCACGGGAAACCCGGCCCCGCCGAGGGCTCGGAGGACCTCCAGCGCCTCGGGGAGCGTCTCTCCCGCGACGAACCGGCGAACGGCCCCCCGCAGCACCGGCCAGCGGACTGCGGCCCGCTGGAGCCCCCGGGACCGGGAGAGAGCCAGGAAGACGGCCCGGAGCATCCGGGGCGGGGCGCTACGGGTAGATCCCCCGCGTGAGGAGCGCGTCGTTGACGCGGCTGACGGCCCGGACGAGGGCGCCCGTCCGGAGGTCCACCCGCTTCTCCTGGGAGACCGCCAGGACCTCCCGGAAGCTCCGCACCATGATCCGCTCCAGCCGCTCGTTGATCTCCTCCTCCGACCAGAAGAAGGACTGCAGGTCCTGGACCCACTCGAAGTAGGAGACGATGACGCCCCCCGCGTTGGCGAGGATGTCGGGCACGACGAACACCTTCCGGTCGCGGAGGACCTCGTCGGCCTCCGGCGTGGTGGGGCCATTCGCCCCCTCCACGATGACGCGCGCCTGGATCCGCGGCGCGTTGTCGGCGGTGATCTGCCCCTCGAGCGCGCAGGGGACGAGGATCTCGCAGGGGAGCTCCAGGAGGTCCTCGTTGGTCAGGGTGTCGCAGCCGCGGTACCCGACCACGCTCCCGGTCTGGTCCTTGTGGCGCAGCAGGTCGTGGGGGTCGATCCCCTTCTCGTTGTAGACCCCTCCCCGGCTGTCGCTCACGGCGATGATGCGGCACCCCTGCTCGTGGAGGGTGAGGGCGGCGATGCTCCCCACGTTCCCGAAGCCCTGGATGACGACCCGCGCCCCGGACAGGGGCATCCCCAGGTGGCGGGCGGTCTCCCGGGCCACGATCGCCACGCCGCGGCCCGTGGCCTCTGTCCGCCCGGCGGACCCGCCGATGCTGAGGGGTTTCCCCGTCACCACCGCGGGGACGGAGTACCCGTGGTGCATGCTGTAGGTGTCCATGATCCACGCCATCACCTGGGGGTTCGTCCCCACGTCGGGCGCGGGGATGTCGCTCTCGGGGCCGATGAGGAGGGAGATCTCCGTGGCGTAGCGCCGGGTCAGGTGCTCCAGGTCCTCCAGGGACAGCTCCTTGGGGTTGCACACCACGCCCCCCTTGGCCCCGCCGTAGGGGAGGCCCACCACGGCGCACTTCCACGTCATGAGCATGGCGAGCGCCCGGATCTCGTTGAGGGTCACGTCGGGGTGGTAGCGGATCCCCCCTTTCGTGGGCCCGAGGACCGTGCTGTGGTGCACCCGGTACCCGGTGAAGACGCGCACGGACCCGTCCTCGAGCTTCACCGGGAAGTGCACCGTCAGCTCCCGCTTCGGGTGGGAGAGCAACTCGCGGACCCCGCGCTTGAGGCCCAGGAGGTCCGCCGCGATGCCGAACTGCTTGAGCGCCACCTGCCAGGGATCATCCTGCGGGGCCTTCGCCACTTCCTTGACCATGGTGTCCGCCTCCTCCACTCCAGTGTCAATGCGCCGACGAGGCGTCCTATTCCCTACACCCGCACCGATCGCCGCACGGCCAGCACGCTCCCGAGCACGCCGATCCCCACGCCCCAGGCCAACAGCTTCCACGACACGTCGAGGGCGACCTGGTCCGCCGGCGGGAACGGGACGAAGGGGAGCCAGCTCCCAAGCCCGCCGGCGAGCACCGCGTACGCGCCCGAGGTGACGCCGACCGCCACGGCGGCGCCGCAGGCCCCGGTCACCGCGCCCTCCACGACGAAGGGCCACCGGATGAACCACGCCGTGGCCCCCACGAGCCGCATCACCTCGATCTCGGCGCGGCGGGCCAGCACGGTGAGCCGGATGGTGCTCGCGATGACGATGAGCGCCACGACCGCCAGGAGACCCGCCACCACCTCCCCCGTCACCCGCACCCCGCGGGTGAGGGCCAACAGACGGTCCACCGCGTGGACGCCGTAGCTCACCTCCTCCACCTCGGGCCACCTGCGCACCGCCCGGGCGATCGGGTCCAGCGCCGCCGGGCGGATGGCCGTGATCACGACGGAGGCGGGGAGCGGGTTGCGGGAGAGGAGGTCGCGGATGTCCACGCGCCCCCCGAGGCTCTCCTGGAGCCGGCGGAGGGCCTCCTCCTCGGAGACGTAGTCGACCCGCCGCACTCCCGGGAGCCGCAGCAATCGGGCCCGCAACGCGGCGACCTGGGCGGGGGTCGGCCTGCCGCGGAGGTAGGCCACGACCTGCACCTGCCGCTCCAGGTGGTGGGTGATGTAGTCCAGGACGTCCGCCAGGACGAGGGTGGCCCCCAGCGAGAGGAGCGTGACGGTCGTAATGGTGACCGCGGCCGCGCTCATGAGGCCGTTGCGGCGGAACGCCTGGAGGCCCTCCGCGAGGAAGTAGCCGACGCCCCGGGACCGGGCCCGGCGGCGCGTGGGCCGGACCCCCGCCGGGGTCTCAGCGACGACCGGCATAGAGCCCCCGCGCCTCGTCGCGCACGATGGTCCCTCCCTCCAGGGCGATGACGCGCCGGGCCAGGATGTCCACGATGGTCTTGTCGTGGGTGGTGACCACCACCGTGGTGCGCCGGAGGTTGATCTGCGAGAGCAGCTGGATGATCTCCCACGAGGTGTCGGGATCCAGGTTCCCCGTGGGCTCGTCGGCCAGGAGCAGGGGAGGCCGGTGCACGAGGGCGCGGGCGATGCTCACCCGCTGCTGCTCCCCGGCCGAGAGCTGCGCCGGGAGCGCGTCGGCCCGGGACCCGAGCCCGACCACCTCCAGCACCTCCTCCACCCGCCTGTCCACCTCGCGGGGCGGCGCCCCGGTGACCTCCAGGGCGAAGGCGACGTTCTCCCAGGCCGTCTTCCGGGGGAGGAGCCGGAAGTCCTGGAAGACCACCCCTACCTGGCGCCGCAGGTAGGGCACCTGGCGGCCAGGCATCCGGGTCACTTCCCGCCCGAGGACGAGGATGCGGCCCGACGTCGGGAGCTCTTCCCGGTAGACCATCTTCATGAGGGTCGACTTCCCCGTCCCCGTCGGCCCCACCACGAACACGAACTCCCCGGGATCGATCCGGAAGCTCACGTCATGGAGCGCGACGACGCCGTTCGGGTAGGTCTTGCTGACCCGCTCAAAGGCGACGGCCGGGCCGCCGCCGGGGAGCGGGGACGTCACCGACCCGGCACCCGCAGGTTCCATGAGCGGATCACCGGCGTGAGGGCCTCGTAGGTCATGTCCAACCGGAGAGGGGTCACCGAGATCCACCCGTCGGCGACGGCCCGCGTGTCCGTGCCGGGGGCGTCCTCGTGGTGCTCCACCGAGCCGGTGAGCCAGTAGTAGTCCCGCCCCCGGGGGTCGGCCCGCTTCTCCAGCCGGCTCACGTACCGGCGGGAGCTCTGGCGCGTCACCTCGACCCCCCGGATGTCGCTGGCCGGGCGGTTGGGGACGTTGACGTTGAGGATGGTGTCGGGAGGCAGGCCGTTCCGCACCACCTCCCGCGCCAGCCCCGCGGCGAACTCCGCCGCGGGCTCCCACTGGACGTCGGTGAAGGCGGCCACGGACACCGCCACGGCCGCGATGCCGAAGAGGGCGGCCTCCACGGCCCCGGAGACCGTGCCCGAGTAGAGGAGGTCCATCCCCAGGTTCGCCCCGCGATTGATGCCGGAGATGACCACGTCGGGCGGCTTCCCGAGGAGGTCAAGCACCGCCAACACGACGCAGTCGGCGGGCGTCCCGTTGGTGGCCCAGGCCGGGACCCCCGTGTCCGCCAGGTCAACCCGGGTCGCCCTGAGCGGCTTGTGCAGCGTGATGGAGTGGCTCGCCGCGCTCCGCTCCTGCTCCGGGGCCACGACGTAGGTCTCGGCCACGGAGCAGACAGCCCGCGCCAGCGCCAGAAGCCCCGGGGAGGTGATCCCGTCGTCGTTGGTCAGCAGGACGCGCATGGTCGGTCGCCCTCCGGGCCCGAGCCCCTCACGCCGCCCCCCGGCCCGGCCGCCCTTCCCGACGACGCCCGAGGAGGCGCTGGAACCGCGTGGCGTCGCCGAGCATGGGCACGTTGTTGAACATCACGTAGGCCGCGCGGCCCCTGACCATGGCCTCAAGGGCCCGCAGGTCGGCCAGCGAGTAGGGCTCCCGCGGCCCGCCCCGCCCGTGGAGGCGCAGGTACCACAGCTCGGAGGTCACGGGCTGCGCCTGGAACGGGTCGACGCAGTGGATGAGGTCCAGCTCCCGGCAGAGGCTCCGGACCAGGTCCGCGGGCCAGGGCCCGCGCGGTTCCCAGGCGAACTGGAAGCCGCCCCGGTCGATCCTCTCGAAGAAACGCCGCATCCTCCGGATGTTGGCGGGCTCCGGCGTGAAGCGGGCGGGGCACTGGAACAAGACGAGGCGCGCCCCCAACGCCCGCGCCACGTCGGCCGTCCGCTCCCAGGCCTCCCGGACCTCCGCGGAGTCGGCGAACCCCCCGTAGCGGTCCGCCCGCGCCTCCGGGACCTCGAGCCCCGCCCGGCGGTAGGTCGGGCTCGAGGGTGGGTGCGTGATGACCTGCCACGCCTTGAGCGTGAACTCGAAGGAAGGAGGGACCGCGGCCCGCCACCGCGCGGCCGTCTCCACCTTGGGCGGCTTGTAGAACGTCCGCTGGACCTCCACGACCCGGAAGCGCCGGGCGTACCGGGCCAGGGCGATGGGCCACCCGCAGCACCCGACGCGGACGTCCGCCGCGGCCCCCGTCACCGGATCTCCCCCAGGACGCCCGCGAACGCCGCGTACGCCGGCGCGTCGAAGAGGGCCAGCACCACCTCCGCAAGGGGGCTCCCGGCCCGGAGGTGCGAACTGATCTCCTCCAGCATGGCCCGGGCCGCCTGCTCGACCGGGAACCCGCCCACCCCGGTCCCGAGGGCGGGGAAGGCCACCGAGCGGACGCCGAGCGACTCCGCCACCCGCAGGGCGCTGCGCGTGGCGGACCGGATGACGGGCTCGCTCGTCCGCAGGTCCTGCCCCATGGTGACCGCGTGGATCACGTAGCGGGCCCGGAGGCGTCCTGCGCCCGTCGCCACGGCCTCCCCCACGGGCACGGGGCCCAGGCGCCGCGCCTCCTGCTCGATCTCCGCCCCGCCCCGCCGTTTGATGGCTCCCGCCACCCCCCCGCCCATCCACAGGCGGTCGTTGGCGGCGTTCACGATGGCGTCCACGTCCAGGGTCGTGATGTCGCCCTGGACCAGGCGAACCCGGGTGGACCCGATTGTCCGCTCAGCAGCAGGCAACGGTGCGGCCATGGTGCGGCGCGGCGCGCGCCCCCCGCCCGACCCCCGCGGGGCTCGTCCTACTCAGTCCTGGTCCCGCCACCAGTCGGGAGACACGTCCTTCTTCTTGTACGTTTTGACCACCGGGCGAGTCCCGACCTTCTCCTTGGCGACGCGTTTGCGCAGTTCCTCGTACTCGTGCAGGTTGGTGAGCACTTTGAGGGCGTCCCAAATGGTCTCCTCGACCTGCCCCCCGTCCTTCAGCAACAGCTCCACGAGGGGCTCGATGACCCGCTTGTCCCGCAGCTTGGCCAGGAGCTTGATGACCAAGCGCTTGACCTCCGGATCGTCGTCTCCCAGGTACCGGAGGAGGTGGTCGTAGCAGGCCTCCCCCAAGAGGGCGAACATCGCCTTGAGGGCGAACCTCCGGACCTTGCCGCTGGGGTTTTCCATGGCCCCCCCGAGGGCCGCCAGGGTCGTCTCCCGGTCCCCCTGGGCCAGGGCCTGGGCGACCTCGGCCGGGAGCGAGACCTCCCGGTCCGTCGTGGGGAGCGTCACCACCCCGCGCTCCTCGAGGCGGCCCAGGGTCCCCACGGCCGTCTCCTGGAGCCGGGGGTCCGTGAGGAAGACGGAGAGGATGGGCCCCACCACCCGGCGGTCCCCCACCCGGCCCAGGATCGTGAGGGCGGTGAGCCGCACGTAGTAATTGTCGTCGGACAGGCTGGCCAGCAGCGCGTCGACCGTCCGCGGGCCCATGTCGGTGAGGATCCGCCACACCTGGGGGCCGATCCGCCGCCGGAGGTTGCGGTCCTTGAGGGACTCCATGAGGGCCGGGACGGCCTCGGGACCGATGCGCGTCAGGGCCTCGGTGGCGGCGGCCACGAGAGACCGCTCGCGGCGCCCCAGGACCCGGATGAGCGCCTCTGCGGCCCCCGCATCCCGGAGCTCGCCCAGGGCTCGGACCGCCTGGAGACACACCTGCTCCGACCGGTCCCCCAGGGCGGCCCGGATGGCCTCGGTCGCCCGCGGTCCCCCGATCCTCCGCAGGGCCGTCACGGCGCTCTTCCGGACGTACTCATCCTGATCGCGGAGGGCCTCGGCCAGGGCGGGGATCGCCCTCTCGTCCGCCAGCTTCCCGAGGGCGTGGGCCGCGTCGCTCCGCAGGGTCACGTCGGGACTGCGGAGCTGCTGCACGAGCCGCTCCAGGTCGCCGTCGGCTCCCGAGGCCTCTGGACGTCCGCCCAGAACCGGGGTTGGTGTCATCGGGTTCCTCCTCGCCTCGCCACTCACGTTCGCCGCCCGGAGGACTCATTCCTTGATTATTTATACACCCGGGGCTATACTAACTGCCAGAGATCGAATGCCCGGGGAGAGGTCTGCCGGACACGCGGCACAGGCTACCGGCCCGACACGGAGCAGGAGGACAGCAGTCCGGTTCGCCCACCAGAGCGAGGCGGAGTTCGCCCGGCTCCTCGACTTCTACGGGATCCGGTGGGAGTACGAGCCTCGCAGTTTCCCCCTCCGCTGGGACGAGCACGGCCACGTGGTGGAGAGCTTCAATCCGGACTTCTACCTCCCCGACCAAAACCTCTTCATCGAGCTGACCACCCTCAAGCAGAGCCTCGTGACCAAGAAGAACCGCAAGCTGCGCCGGATGCGGGAGCTCTACCCGAACGTGCACGTCAAGATCTTCTACGGACGGGACGTGCGCCAACTCCTCCTCAAGTACGGGCTCGCGCCCGTGCCCGCCCGTCGGTGAGGGACGCCGCCCGCGACATCCAGGAGGTGCTCCTCACCCGGGAGCAGATCGCCTCCCGGGTCCAGGAACTGGCCGACGCCATCGCCCGCGACTACGAGGGCACCGTCCCCCTCCTCATCTCGGTCCTCAAGGGGGCGGTGTACTTCCTCACCGACCTCACCCAGGCGATGGCCATCCCCCTCGAGATCGACTTCATGGCCATCACCAGCTACGGCAGCGCGCGGGCCCGCAGCGGCGTGGTCCGGCTGCTCAAGGACCTCGAGACGGAGATCACCGGGCGCCACGTCCTGCTGGTCGAGGACATCATCGACACGGGGCTCACGGCCGGCTACCTCGTGCGCCTGCTGCAGGCCCGGGGGCCCTCCACCCTCAGGATCTGCACCCTGCTGGACCGCCCCTACCGGCGGATCGTCGAGACCCTGGACATCGCCTACCGGGGCTTCGAGATCCCCGACCGCTTCGTGGTCGGGTACGGCCTGGACTACCGCGAGCAGTACCGCCACCTCCCCTTCATCGGCGTCCTCAAGGAGGAGGTCCTCCGGACCGGGGGACCCTCGCGGTAGCCCCGCTGGCGCCCGGGGGCGCCGTATTCGGCTACAGCGTCTTCATCCGGGGGTCCAGGGCGTCCCGCAGCCCGTCGCCCACCAGGTTGAACGCCATCACCGCCAGGAATATTGCCACCCCCGGAAAGGTGGCGATGTACCAGGAGGTGAGCAGGTAGGTCTGGGCCTCCCCCAGCATGGTCCCCCACTCCGGCGTGGGGGGAGACACGCCCAGCCCCAGGAACCCCAGCCCGGCCGCCGTGAGGATGGCGGTGCCCAGTTGCAGGGAGGACTGGACGATGATGGGGGCGGCCGTGTTGGGGAGGACGTGTCGGAGCATGATGACCCAGTCGGGCAGCCCCGCCGCGCGGGCGGACTCCACGTAGGTCTGCTCGCGCACGGACAGGGTGACGCCCCGGACCAGCCGCACGTAGACCGGCACCGAGGCGATCCCCACGCTGATGACCACGTTGGGGAGGCCCACCCCCAGCACGCTGATGAGCGTGAGGGCGAGGAGGAATCCGGGGAAGGCCAGGAGCACATCCACGACCCGCTGGATCACCACGTCGGCGAGCCCGCCGTAGAAGCCCGACACCACGCCGAGGGGCACCCCCAGGAGGGCGCTCACGCCCACGGCCAAGACGCCGATCATGAGCGAGATGCGGCCCCCATAGACGACCCGCGTGAGGATGTCCCGGCCCAACTGGTCCGTCCCGAAGGGGTGGGCCAGGGTGGGCGGGTGGAGCACCGCGTTCAGGTCGGCCGTGTCGGGATTGTAGGGGAGGATCACCCCCGCCAGGCTCGCGGCCCCGAGCATGACCACCAGGATCCCGAGGCCCGCGAGGGCGGCCTTGTTGCGCGCGAGCCGCGCCATCACCGCGGCCGGGTGGCGGAAGGCGCGGCCGGCCGGCTCAGCCGTACTTGATGCGCGGATCGATGTAACCATAGAGGAGGTCCACGACGAGGTTCACGAGGAGGAAGGTGACCGCAAACAGGAGGACGACCCCCTGGATGACGGGGTAGTCGCGGGCGGTGATGGCCGAGACCAGGAGGCGGCCGATGCCGGGCCAGGCGAAGGTGGTCTCCGTGAGGATCGCCCCTCCGAAGAGGGCTCCGAACTGAAGCCCGATGACGGTCACGACCGGGATGAGCGCGTTGCGCAGGGCGTGCCGGAACACGACCAGCCGCTCGGCCAGCCCCTTGGCCCGAGCCGTCCGGATGTAGTCCTGGCGCAGGCTCTCCAGCATGCTGCTCCGCGTCATCCGCTCGATGATGGCCAGGCTGAAGGCCGCGAGCGTCACCGAAGGGAGGATGAGGCTCTTCGGCCCGGAGTACCCCCCCGCGGGGAGGAGGTGCAGGAACACGGAGAAGACCAGCATGAGCATGAGGCCGAGCCAGTAGACGGGGATGCTCACCCCCGCGAGGGCGAGCACCGTCACCAGGTAGTCGGTGGGCGTGTAGGGGCGGGTGCTCACGACGATCCCGGAGAGGATCCCCAGCACCCCGGCCAGCACGGTGGCCGACGCGGCGAGCAGGGCCGTCTGGGGGAGGCGGCTGGCGATCTCGGCGGTGACCGGCGCCTGGGTCACCGTGGACCTCCCCAGGTCTCCGTGCAGGAGGTGCACGAGGAAGATGCCGTACTGGACGATGAGCGGCTTGGTGAGTCCGAGCTGGGCGCGGATCCGGTCCACCTCCTGCTGGGAGGCGAGGAGTCCCGCCAGGAGCCGCGCGGGGTCGCCCGGGAGGAGCCGGACCATGAAGAACACGATCAGCGTGACCCCAAACAGCGTGGGGATGCTGGCCAGCACCCGGCGGAGGGCGAACCCGAGATAGCCCGTCATCGGAGGTCTACCGCACCACAATATGCCGCCGGACGCCGTTCCTCCTCTGGTCCCCCGCCTTCACGGGGTCCCGCGATCCTGCGCCCACGCCGGGTGCCCGCCCTCCGCGAGGCCGCGGGTGGCGAATCCCGAGAGGGCCAGCACGGCCGCCGCCAGGGCGAAGACCGGCCGCATGCCCAGCGAAGCCGCCACCCACCCTCCCAGGAGGGGGCCGATGAGGTTTCCGATCATGATGGCGCTGCTGGTGACCCCCATGATCCCCCCCAAGCGGTCGGAGGGCGTGAGCCGGCCGACGATCGCGTAGAGGGGAGGCAACACCCCTCCCACGAAGAAGCCCAGGACGGACCGGAAGAGGAACAGCCAGAAGGCCGACCCGACGAGGGCCTGGGCTCCGTACGCGACGCAGGCGCCGGCGAGGACGACCACGAGCACGGGGCCCTCCCCGACGCGGTCCGCGGCCCGGCCCCACACCGGCGCCCCGAGGATCGAGGCGAGCCCGGTGACGGAGAAGAGCACCCCCGACAGGGTGGCCACGCGGGCCGCTGGGACCCCGAGGGTCCCCACGAAGAGCGGGAAGATGGGCTCGACGCTCATGACGGCCACCTGGGTGGTGCACAGGAGGAGCCCCGCCGTCCGGAGGGCGGGCGAGGCGAGGACGTAGGCGAGGTTCGCGCGGACCCCGGGGCGCTCCGTCCGCAGCGAGGCGCGGCCCGAGGGCTCGCGGGCCCCGACGAGCACCACGGCGCCCGCCGCCCAGCACAGGAGCCCGTTGACCACGAAGGCCCACCGGTACCCCACAGCGTCCGCCAGGGCGCCGCCGATGAGGGGGCCGATGATCCCCCCGGCGGTGAGGGAAGTCTGCAACACCGCCATGGTCGTCCCCAGCCGTTCGCGCGGCACATCGGCCGAAACCAGCGCGTTCGCCGCCGCCACAAACCCGCTCACCCCTCCCTGGAGCCCCCGGAGCAGCAGCAGCTCCTGGACGTGGCGGACAAGGGCGGAGAGGAGGCTCGTGAGGCCGATGCCCCCCATGGCGCGGAGCACCATCACCTTGCGCCCGTAGCGGTCGCCGAGGACGCCCCACAGGGGGGCCGCCACGGCCTGCATGAGGAAGGGGGCGGCGAACAACAGCCCGCTCCACCGCTCCACGTCGGCCAGCCGCTCGACCCCAAGGACCCGGATGTACAGCGGGATGAAGGGGACGATCAGGGTGAGCCCCACCATGGCGAGGAACTGGGCCGCCCACAGGGTGTAGAGGTTCTTCTGCCACTGGGTCATAGACGCACCAGGCCGGGCGGCAGGGGGCGCGGGAGCCCCGCGAGAATCTCTCGCCAGGACCGAACGCCCTCCCAGATGGAGGCCACCATGCAGCCGCTCCCTCCCCATGTCTTGGCCAAGCTCCGGACGTACACGACTCCCACGCTGGCGAACGCCGTGGAGACCTTCAACGTCCGCCCGCGCACCGCGGGTTTCATGACGAGCGAGATCCGCTGCTTCTTCCCGGAGCTCGGGCCGATGGTGGGCTACGCCTTCACGGCCACCTGCCGGGCCACCACCCCGCCCCCGCCGGACGCGGCCCGCCTCCGCTTCGAGATGTGGCGCGCCCTGGAGGAGGTCCCCCCGCCCCGCATCATCGTCCTCCAGGACCTCGACACCCCGCCGGGGGTCGGGGCGTACTGGGGGGAGGTCCAGAGCAACATCCACCGCGCCCTGGGCTGCATCGGGACGGTGACCAACGGCAGCGTCCGCGACCTGGACGAGGTCCGGGCCCTTCGCTTCCACTTCTTCGCCGCTTGCGTCGCGGTTTCCCACGCCTACGTCCACCTCGTGGACTTCGGGCGTCCTGTGGAGGTGGGCGGGCTCACCGTCCGCCCGGGGGACCTGCTCCACGGAGACCAGCACGGCATCCTCTCCATCCCCCTGGAGATCGCGGACCGGCTGGAGGAGGGCGTCGCGAAGGTGGAGCGCGAGGAGCGCGAGATCATCACCTACTGCCAGAGCCCGGAGTTCACGCGCGAGGGGCTCGAGGCCCTGTACCGCCGGCTCCGCGGGTAGCCACGGCGAGGAGGCAGCCATGCAGGCCAAGAGGGCGCTGTTCGAGATGCTGCGCCAGCGGGGTGTCCGGTACGTCTTCGGCAACCCCGGGACCACCGAGCTGAACTTCATGGAGATGTTCGCCGAGTACAGGGACATCACGTACGTCCTGGGGCTGCACGACGCCGTCCCTGTGGGGATGGCCTACGGCTACGCCCAGGCGACGGGGACCCCGGCCGTCGTGAACCTCCACATTACGCCCGGCCTCGCCAACGGCCTCAGCAACATCTTCAACGCCTACCGGGCCCGCGTGCCCCTCGTGGTCACGGCCGGGCAGGTGGACAGGAGGATGATCCTCCAGGAGCCCACCCTGTGGAGCGACCTGGCGGCGCTCGCCTCCCACTTCACCAAGTGGGCGTACGAGGTGAGGACGGGGAGCGACGTCCCCGTGGCCCTGGCGCGGGCCTTCAAGACCGCCTCCGCCCCGCCCCCGGGGCCCGTCTTCCTCTCGCTTCCCATGGACTGCCTCGACGAGGAGGTGGACGGTCCCGCGCCCTGGGTCGACCTCGCCGACTCCGCGCGGCCGTCTGCGGCGGTGCTGGATCGCATCGCGGCGATCCTGGCCGCCTCCCGCTCCCCCGTGCTCATCGCGGGAAGCGGCGCGGCCACGCCGGCGGCGCGGGCGGCCCTGGTCCGGATCGCGGAGACCCTCGGCGCGCGCGTGTACGGGGAGCGGCTCCCCGTTCGGTCGTCCTTCCCCACGGACCACCCCCAGTACCTGGGGATGATCGGGTTCTCCCTGGCCCAGCTGACGGCCGAGCTGGGGGAGGCCGACGTGGTCCTCCTGGCCGGGGCCAGGAAGTTCGCCTCGTTGCTGTACACGCCGCCCGTCCGGCTCCCCGCCCACACCACCGTGATCCACGTCGACCCGGACCCCTGGGAGATCGGCAAAAATATCCCGACCCACCTGGGGGTCGTCGCCGACGTGGCGGCGACCCTGGAGGAAGTCGCAGGCCGCCTCCCTGATCTCATGGACTCCCCGCGCCGGGAGGAGGCCGCCAAGCGCCGGGTCGAGGTCCAGCGAGAGCGGAGCCGACGCGAGGAGGCGTGGCGCCAGGCCGCCCGCCTCCCGGCGCCGGGAGAGCGGATGAGCCACGCGCTCGTGTACCAGATCCTGGGCGAGACCATGGACGACACGGTCACGGTGGTGGACGAGGCCATCACGGCGGCCCGGGTCATCGACCGCTACCTGCCCCTGCGGTCGGAGCGGGCGTACCTGGGCATCGCCGCGGGATCCCTCGGGCTCGCGCTCCCCGCAAGCCTGGGGGCGCAGCTGGGGTGGCCCGACCGCCGAGTGATCTGCACCATCGGCGACGGGTCGCTCATGTACACCATCCAGGCCCTTTGGACGGCCGCCCGCTACCGCATTCCGGTGACGGTCCTCGTGATCGACAACCGAGCCTACCAGGTCCTCAAGGACGGCATGGCGACCTACAAGGGCGGCCCCGTCCCGCCCGACCGCCTCATCGGCATGGACCTGGACGATCCCCCTGTGGACATCCCCGCCGTCGCGCGGGGATTCGGGGTGGCCGCCCAGCTCATCACCGAGCCCTCGGGACTCCGGGCGGCCCTGGCGGAGCGCAGCCCGGGCCCCCGGGTGCTGGACGTCGTGGTCCAGTCCTAGGACCCGGCTCAGGCCGGGGGCCTAGGAGCGCTCCCGCAGATGCGCGTACGGAAAGGAGGAGGAGGCGTCCCATTCCTCCCCACGGCGACGAGGACCTCAGGCGCCGCCAGGGCTCGGTGAGGGGACGGGTGACCGCCTCAGTCCGTAAGGCCCGCGTGGACGGCCGTCCAGAAGAGAGGATTGACGGGGATCCCCCGGACAAAGAGGCCCCAGTGGAGGCTCGGGCCCGTCACAAGCCCCGTGTGGCCGATCCGCCCGATCAGCGACCCGCGCCCCACGCGCTGCCCCTCCCGCACCGTCACCTGCGACAGGTGGAGGTACTCGGTGACGACCCCCTGGCCGTGGTCGACGACCACCGTGGTGCCCCCGAGGGGCAGCCGCCGCGCCAGGACGACGACCCCTGCGTTGGACGCCGTCACGGGCGCGCCCTCGGGGGCCTCGATGTCGACTCCCTGGTGCCACCACTCCCGGTGGCCGTTGTAGACGCTCTGGTCGCCGTAGGGGGAGTCCACGGGCCCGGCGCTGGGGAGCCGGAAAGGGCCGCGCCACCATGCGGTGGGCGTGAGCCGCTCGAGGAGCGGGGTGAGGATCCTTCGTTCCAGGGCCACGTTGTGGGGCGTGATGAGCCCGAAGGTGCGGGGAGGCAGGGTCACGTGCCGCACGCGGAACCGCCCGGGGGCCACGTGCGCGGGGAGAGAGATCTGGAATGCCCCCGTGCGGCTGTCCACCTGCACCCCCACCCGGTGCGCGCCCGGGGCGGTGTCGGGGTCCGTCCCCACGAGCGCCCGGCGCAGGCGGGGGCCGACGGGGAACACCGGGATCGGCGCTCCGTCGAAGGAGACGATGACCCGGGCGGACGGGGGAGCCGGGACGAGGACCACGAGGGTGTCGCCCTGGACAGGCGCCGCGGGCTCAAGGCGCACCCCGGCCCGGTCCGACGCGGGGCCAGTCCCACCGGCCGGGAGGGGACCTCCCGCGAGCACGAGAAGGACGACCACTGCCAGGGGAGGGCACCGTCCCATCGCCGGATCCTTTCGCCGCTCGCGCCCCTCCCTCCCACCGTTGCGCTGCCACTCCCCCCCAGGAGGTGAACACGACACCCATGCCCTACGCGACCGTCCACGGGGTCCGCCTCTACTACGAGGTCACAGGTGAGGGCACGCCCCTCATCTTCGTCCACGAGTTCGCCGGCGACTGCAGGAGCTGGGATCCCCAGGTCAGGTTCTTCGCGCGGCGGTACCGCGTGGTGACCTACAACGCCCGGGGCTACCCGCCCTCGGACGTCCCCGAGGACCCCGCGGCCTACTCGCAGGACGCGGCGGTGGACGACCTCGCAGGCCTGATGGAGTGCCTCGGCATCCCCCAGGCGCACCTCTGCGGGCTCTCCATGGGCGCGTACGCCGTGCTCCACCTGGGGCTCCGGTTCCCCGCGCGGGCGCGGTCGCTGGTGGTGGCGGGGTGCGGCTACGGGTCCGACGATCCCGAGCGGTTCCGGAGAGAAGCCGAAACCCTCGCGGCTCGGATCCAGCGCGAGGGCATGGAGGTCGTGGGGCCCCAGTACGCCCAGGGACCGACCCGCGTCCCGTTCATGCACAAGGATCCGCTCGGATGGACGGAGTTTGCCCAGGCCCTGGCCCGCCACTCACGTCACGGCAGCGCGTGCACGCTGTTGGGTGTCCAAGCCCGGAGGCCGTCCCTGTACACGCTCCGCGAGCCGCTGGAGCGGCTCCGCGTCCCGACCCTCATTGTGACGGGGGACGAGGACGATCCCTGCGTGGAGCCCGGGGTGTTTCTCAAGCGGCACATCCCCACGGCGGGACTCGTGGTGGTGCCCCGGACAGGCCACACCATCAACCTCGAGGAGCCCGACCTGTTCAACCGCGTGGTGCTGGACTTCCTCACCACGGTGGATGCGGGCCGGTGGTCGGCCCGTGATCCGCGGTCCCGACGGGGCTCCACCCTCCTCCCCGACACGGAGGAACGCTCGGGATAGCGGGGGACGGCGGCCCGAAATCCCGCTGGGGCACGCGAGGTCCCTTCGACGCCCGGCACGGCGCCTCGGGTGCACCGATCGGCTCCCCGGTCCTACCGCGTCGGAGAACGCCTGGTCTCCTCCACCGGAAGACCCCGGCGGGGTTGGACGACGGATTCCCCCACCCGACAGGGGTGCTACAGTGGAGCAAAGAGAAGCGTCGGGAGATTCCGATGCGAAGGCCTTCCCGGAGCGCAGCCCTCGGGCTGTGCGTGGTCTCGGTCCTCCTCCTTGTCGGCCCGGTGTCGGCCCAGTCCCCCTTTGCCGCCGGCCTTCTCGAGAGCATCACCGTCCGGGTCAGCGTGGAAAACCCCGCCCGGAGCGAGTCTGTGCTCTGCCACGGCTTTGTCGGGATGGTCCTGCGCGAGACGGCCTATATCGCGACGGCGAAGCACTGTGTCGAGCGCCCAAACTCCTCCCCCCTGACGGCCGCGACGGTGGACCCGGGCCTCAGCGCTACGGTCACCTATCAGGACGGCAGCCGGGGACGGGCGCGACAGTTCGTCTGGGACACCACCCAGGATGCGGTGGTCCTCGCCGCGTCCTTCGAGCGCCGCCCCTTCTCCTACGCGGCCTCCTGTCCTCGGTGCTGGGGGTACCGCTCCTTCGGGACCGGGCAGCGCATTCCCGTGATGTCCATTCTCTCGGCCGGAGGCGGGCCGCCGGTCGTGTCCGCAGGCTACGTGGTGACAGACCTCCAGGGGCGGTACGCCGTTATCCTCCCGGCCGCGCCGGGAACCAGCGGAGCCGCCGTGCTGGACCTCTCGGGAAACCTGGCAGGGATCGTCGTCGCGGGCTACCTCCCCCCTGCCGCCCAGGCGGGATGGCTGGCGGGGATCGTGCCGGGGGCGCTCGTCATCGATCTCGTCCGTTACGCAGCGGACCACCAGGCGCACCCCTCCCCTCCGCGCGGAGACCCTCTCACCTCTTGGCTGGCCCGCGCCCCCTGAAGTCCTGGGCCGGGTCTACGGAGCCAGGACAGCGAGGCCCTCTCCCTTAGCGCCGAAGAGGAAGGCGGCATCCCCAGAGGCTGCGGGAAGGACGGGGCCGCGTGTCCCCAGGATGGGCTGGTACCGGGCACTGGCGAGAGACGCGTCCGGCTCCCTCGCCCCGTGAAGGACTCCGGGAGGGACTTGTCCGTGGGCCTGGCACGACCCCCGCCCTCCGCGATCGGAGAACCGGAGACGATGGTGGCCCCAGGGGAATTCGAATCCCCGTTTCGGCCTTGAGAGGGCCGCGTCCTAGGCCTCTAGACGATGGGGCCGTTCCGTGCCTGAAGTATAGCAAGTCGCTCCCCTCCGAGCAATCCGCATGGGAGCGGGTGGAGCGGACGGAAAGCCTCCGCTGCGCCTCGGAGGCAAGCGGCTACCTCCCGTGGCCGTTCGCCGCAGCCTGTCCGCCGCCCCCCGCGGGATGCCCTCCTGCATCAGAGGAAGGCTGTGCTTTCCCCTGGCTCGCCGCGTGGGCGGAAGACGCTTCGGGACCTTCGATCTTAGCGGCCTCGGAGACCACCTTCCCGACCTGGGCGCCCTCGAGGTGGGTGTTCGCCCACTGCGCAACGGCCGAGACCCACGCCCCGTGGGTCGGGAACTGGCTCGACGCAAACGAGCCGGTGAGGGTCACGCGGGCGGACGTCGTCCCCAGCAAGGCCGTGGAGGTCGAGAAAGAGACGCTCTTCCCGATGAGGGTGGTCCCGGTAAAGATGCAGCCGTTTGTGCACGTGTAGGAGCCCGCCGCGAAGGTCTGCCCCTGGACCGCCACAGTCCAGGTCCCGTTCTGGTAGGTCCCCTGGACCTGGACCCCGCCGAGGGTGCCTGTTATCGTCCCCGTCGATGCCGTGCCGGTGAGGGTCAGGCTGTAGGGCAGGGGCGCGTTGGTCCCCGCCCACAGCGGTCCGGCAGATCCTACTCCCACGAGCAGGGCAAGCGCGAGATACCGCATGCTCTCACCTCCATAGTGCGGACTCACCAGATATGTGCCCACAGGACAGGGCGTTCAAACGCCACTCTCCCGGAAGTTCACGGGAGATCCAGGGGAGTCGCAGCGGGAGGATTCGACGCGTTGGCCTCGCCGCCCGAACGCGAGCCGCCCCGACGGCATCGCGACGGCCTCGGTCAAGACCTCGACGTGCCCACATCCTTGGCACCGAAAGGAGCGGTGTTGCTTCACACTGCCGGTCACGCACGCCGTGACACGTCGGCTCGTGGAGGAGTCGTGCCGGGTCACCCACCGGGATCGAAAGGGGACGATCCGGCTCCTGCGGCACCCGCCGGACCGAGCGCGCCGCCGGCCGCTCCGCCCCCGCAGTATCTGAGCCCCATGCGACCCGCGGTGGCGCAGGTGGGGGAAGCCAGCGACTTCCTGTGCTCCAAGCGCCTGGGCCCTTTCCGCCGGACCTGCTCAGGGCCCCATAGTGCCTCGACGGAGTGACGCCCTCGGCGGCGCGGCGCACCGCGCGAAAAGGTCGCTCCCCGGGACGCTTTCCTGGGGACACCGGCGGAATCCCGGCCCGCGGTACCGCCGCATCTCTGGCCAGAGGCCGCGGTCCGAATGGCTGGGGGAGGAGGATTCGAACCCCCGCTAACGGGTCCAGAGCCCGTCGTCCTACCGCTAGACGATCCCCCAGCGCTGCGGCGTCCTCATTATACTGACGGCCGGAGAAGGGTGTCAAATGAACCGCGGCGAGGCATGTGCTACCATGGACACGGGTCAATGACGCCTCGAGGAGCCGACCGTGGAGCCAGCGCGCCGCACGGAAGTGACCTGTCCTGTGTGCCGGGCCGAGATGCACCCCTTGTACCTGTACGAGGACCGGGACCCGGACACGTGGGTCTGCTTCAGCTGCGGACACGTGGAGTGGATCGAGCCGGGCCCGGGGCGCCCTATTCCGCCAGTAGATCAGTGAGCGTGCGCGCGTTGCGGACGGCGTAGGCCTCCGCGTCGTTGTTGAAGTAGACGTAGCCGGTCCCCGCCCCGCACAGGTCCCGGAGGCGCCGGGCCCAGTCCCGGAGAGCCTCCTCGGAGTAGCACCCCGCCCCGATGCCCCCCGGACCGTGAAACCGCACGTAGAGGAAGGGGGCTGTCCGGACGAGCCGCAGCGGGATCCCGACCCCGTCGCTGATGCAGCAGGCGACCCGCCGCCGGCGCAGGAGCGCGTACACGGAGGGGCGGTGCCAGGACTCGTGGCGGAACTCCACCGCGTACCGCACGCCCCTGGGAAGCGCGTCCAGAAAGGCCCCCAATCGGACCTCGTCGCAGGGGAAGTTGGGCGGGAGCTGGAACAGGACCGGGCCGAGCGCCCTCCCCAACGGCCGCGCACGGGTCAGGAGGCGGCGCACCGGCGCGCGGCTCTGGACGAGCCTCTTGACGTGGGTGATGAACCGGCTCGCCTTCACGGCGAACACGAACCTCGCGGGGACTGCCGCCCTCCACTTCTCGAAGGTCCCTTCCGGCGGGAGCTGGTAAAAGGTGTTGTTCACCTCCACGGTCGGGAAGTGCTGCGCGTAGTACTCCAGCCACCTGCGCGACGGCAGGCCGGCGGGGTAGAAGCGCTCCCGCCAGTGGGGGTAGGTCCAGCCAGAGGTCCCCACGAGGAAGCGGGGCACGGGCTACCGGGCGGGAGCGGGCGAGTCGGTGGAGCCGAGATGGCTCAGGGCGCGGTCCAGCCGCGCGAGCACCCGCTCCTTGCCCAGCACCTCCATGAGCTCGAAGAGCCCCGGGCCCACGGTCTTGCCGGTCAGGGCCACACGCAGCGGGTGGATCACGGCCCGGCTGTCGAGGGCCATCTCTGCGGCCACCCCCCGCACGGCCTGCTCGATCTGGTCCCGGTCGAAGCCGTCGAGGGCGGCGAGGGCCTCCCGGAGCCGCCGGAGGAGCGGGGCCGTCGTGGGGGCGCTGAGGTACTTCTGGACGGCCGCCGGGTCGAAGACCACCTCCGAGACGAAGAAGAAGTCCCCGTAGGTCAGGATGTCCCGAGGCAGCCTGAGGCGCTCCCCCATGATGGAGACCACCCGGGCCACGTAGGCCCGCTGCTCCGGGCTCACCTGGCCGTCCAGCAAGCCGGCCTCCGTGAGGGCGGCCACGACCAGGTCCACGATGCGCTCCGGGTCCCGCTGGTATGTCGCGTGCATGTAGATCCCGTTGAGCCAGAGGAGCTTCTGCGTGTCAAAGATGGCCCCGCTCCGCCCCAGCTCCTCGATGCGAAACCTCTGGATCAGCTCCGGGACCGAGTAGACCTCCCGCCCGTCCTCCGGGTACCACCCCATGAGCGCGAAGAAGTTGACGAGGGTCTCGGGGAGGTAGCCCTGGGCCCGGTACTCGCGCACCGCCGTCGCCCCGTGACGCTTGCTCAGCTTCTTGCGGTCCACCCCCAGGAGGACGGGCAGGTGGGCGACCTGGGGCGGCTCCCACCCGAAGGCCTCGTAGAGGAGAAACTGCCGCGGCGTGTTGGACAGGTGCTCCGACCCCCGCAGGACGTGGGTGATCTCCATCAGGTGGTCGTCCACCACGTTGGCGAAGTTGTACAGGGGGGTCCCGTCCGACCTCTGGATGATGAAGTCGTCGAGGTCCAGGGGGGAGAACTCCACCCGGCCCAGCACGAGGTCCTGGACCACGATCGTGGGGTGGCCGTCCGGCACGCGGAACCGGAGCGACGGCCGGCGGCCTTCGGCGGCGAGCCGGGCGCGGTCGCCGGGGCCGAGCGCCCGGCACCGGCCCGCGTACCGGTACGGACGGCGTTCGGCCATGGCCCTCTGCCGGTCCGCCTCCAGCTCCTCCGGAGTGCAGTAGCACGGGTACGCGGCGCCCCGCTCGAGGAGCAGGGCCCCATGCTCGCGGTAGAGGGAGAGGCGCTCCGTCTGACGGTAGGGGCCGTACGGACCGCCGATGTCCGGGCCCTCGTCCCACGTGATCCCGAGCCACCGCAGGTCCTCGAGGATCGCCGCCTCAAAGGCCTCGGTGGACCGGCTGCGGTCGGTGTCCTCGATCCGGAGGACGAACCGGCCCCCGTGGTGCCGGGCGAACAGCCAGTTGAAAAAGGCCATCCAGGCGCCGCCCACGTGGAGGTGCCCGGTGGGGCTGGGTGCATAGCGCGTCCTCACCATATCACACGCCAGGGTAACACAGGACGTCACCGGGGCGCAAACCGCGGTGACCGCGTCAGGTGAAGAGGGTGCTCACCGACTCGTTGAGGTGGATGTTGCGGATGGCCCGGGCCAGCAGGGGCGCCGCCGACAGGACCCGCACCTTGGGCAGCCGCTTCTCGGGCGGGATGGGCACGCTGTTGGTGAAGGCGACCTCCGCGATGTCCTCCCGGCTCAACACCTCGACGGCCCCGGCCACGAGCACCGCGTGCGTGGCGCAGATGAAGGCGTGGGGGTGGGCCCCGTGGCGCACCAGCGAGTCCAGGGCCGAGGCGATCGTCCCCCCGGTGGCGATGATCCGGTCGATCAGGATGGGCACTCGCCCCTCGACGTCGCCGACGACCTGGACGGCGTGCTTGCTCCCCTCCGGCACCCGGCGCTGGAAGACCACGGCGAGGGGCAGGTCCAGACGCTCGGCCAGCCGGTAGGCGATCTTGACGGCCCCGTCGTCGGGCGCCACCACGACGGCCCGGGAGAGGTCCTTCTCCCGCAGGTACTCGGCAAAGAGGGGGAGGGCGCGGAGGTGGTCCACGGGGATGTTGAAAAAGCCCTCGATCTGGTCGGCGTCCAGGTCCAGCGCCAGCACCCGGTCCACCCCGGCGCTCTGAAGCAGGTCGGCCACCAGCCGGCCCGTGATGGGCTCCCGCGGCGCGTGCTTCTTGTCCTGCCGCGCGTACCCGTAGTAGGGCATGACCGCCGTGATGCGCCCCGCCGACGCCCGGCGGAGCGCGTCCACCATCACCAGCAGCTCCATGAGGTTCTCGTTCACGGGAGGGCAGGTGGGCTGGAGGACGAAGGCGTCGACCCCGCGCACGCTCTCCTCGAAGCGCGCGTAGATCTCCCCGTCCTCAAACCGCCGGATGGTGACCCGTCCCAGGGGGAATCCCAGCTCGCGGGCGACGTCATCCGCCAGGGCCCGGTTGGCGGTCCCCGAGAACACCTTCATCTCGTGCGCAGCCCGCGTCCCTGGGACGCCGCGGACCGCCTCGGCGACGGTGACCTCAACGGGCCTGGACCAGGAAGCGGATGGCCGTCCGCTCTTCGCCGTCAATCTCAACCTTCGTGAAGGCGGGGATGGCCACCAGGTCGATCCCGTTCGGGGCGACGAAGCCCCGGGTGATCGCGATGGCCTTCACCGCCTGGTTGACCGCACCGGCTCCGACCGCCTGGATCTCCACGGAGCCTTTCTCGCGCAAGACGGCAGCCAACGCCCCGGCCACGGCTTTGGGCTTCGAATCTGCGGAGACTTTGAGAACCTCCCCCATGGAATGTCACTGCTCCTTCAACCCGCAGCCGCGGGGCCGGACGGCAGCCCGGCGCCCTATTCCATGGTACGACAATTAACTCCTCCTGAACAGTCCTACCCCCTGGAGGCGGGACCCCCGGCCCTCCCCCCTCTCCCGCCTCGGTTCCCCAGGAGGCGGTCCGCCAGGGCCGCGGCCTCCCGGGCGTAGATCACGGCCATGAAGTGGGGGATGGCCAGCTGCCGGCCCAGGCGCCGGGGCTCCCGGAGGAGGCGGTAGCACCACTCCAGGCCGAGCTTTTGCATCCACGGGGGGGCCCGGCGGGCCCGGCCGGCCCAGACGTCCAGCGTGCCTCCCACCCCCATGGCCACCGGCACGCCGAGGGCGCTCAGGCGGCGGGAGAGCCACTGCTCCTGGCGGGGGGATCCGAGGCCGGCCAGGAGGATCGTCGGGGAGGCGGACCGGATGGCCTCCACGACCCCGGGCTCCTCGTCGGGGCCGAAGTACCCGTGGCTCGCCCCCGCCACCCGGAGGCCGGGCCACCGCCTCCCGGCGCGGAGGGCGGCCTCCGCAGCCACCCCGGGCTGGCCCCCCAGGAAGTAGACGGACCACCCCCGTGCGGCCGCCTCCTGGCAGAGGCGAGCGGCGAGGTCGATCCCGGGAACGCGGCCCGGGAGGGGGCGGCCCAGCTTCCGGGCTCCCCACACGACGCCCACGCCGTCGGCGACGACGAGGGACGCCCCCCTGAGGAGGTCCTGGAGCTCCGGCATCCTCCGGGCGCGCATCACGAGCTCCACGTTGGCCGTCACCACGAGGTGAGGCCCGCCCGACAGGACGAGCTGCACCACCCGCTCTACGGCCCCCTCCAGGTCCACCGGGTCGAACCCCACGCCGAGGACGTCGATGCGGGTCATCCGAGGAGGTCCAGGACCCGGGCCGGAGCGCGGAGGGCGCGGTCCCGAAGGGCGCGCGTGGCGCCAAGCAGCCGCTCCCGGCGGAGGGCGCGGTCTCGGAGGGCCTCCTCGACGGCCCCCACCAGCTCTCCAGCTGTGAGCTCCTCCACCGGGAGGGACGATGGCTCGCCGACCTCGTCCAGGAAGGCGGCCACCTTGGGATCGTAGGCCACCCCCACCACGGGCACGCCCTGGCTCGCCGCGAAGAGGAGGGCGTGGAGCCGCATCCCCACCACGAGGTCGAGGCCGCCCACGAGGGCGAGCATCTCCCCGGGCCGCAGCGGCCTCCGGAGGACGAGCGAAGACGCTCCGATCTCGGAGGCCAGCCACTCGGCCAGCTCGGCGTCACAGGACCTCTGCATGGGGAGCAGGATCCACCGCGCGCCGAACCGACGTGCCACCCTGCGGGCGGCCTCCGCCACGGCGCGCGCCGCCTCCCCGGATCCCCAGGGCCGGATGGCCAGCCCGAAGTGGGGCCCGTCCCCCCACGTCCGCCGCTCGGATTCCACCGCGGGCGTCCACTGGGGGGCCAGCAGGAGCGAGGGGTCGGCCGCGACCACGATGGGAGGACGGCGCACGCCCAGGTCGGCCAGCACGGCCTGCGAGGCCGCATCCCGGACGGTGATGAGGTCGACGTCGTTGAGGAGGCGCACCATGGCCGCGCGTGTCGGCCACCAGCGGGGGCGGTCGATGCCCTGGGCGTAGACGGCCGTGCGACGCGCGAGCCGCCGGGCCGCGCCCAGCACCCCCAGGTAGTACCAGGGGCTCCGCCAGCTCGTCGCGTCCTGGAAGAGGCTGCCCCCGCCGGAGAGGAAGAGGTCGCACCGGCGCAGGACCTCGAGGACCGCGCGGGGATCGGCGCGGGGGACTCCCCGGACCCCGTAGGTCGAGGACGTCTCCCCGGGGGAGGCGGACAGGACGGCGATCTCCAGGTCCGGCCGCCGTCGCCGGAGCTCGTCCACGGTGGCCTGCAGGACTGCTTCGTCGCCCAGGTTGGTGAACCCGTAGTAGCCGGACAGGACGATCCGGCTCATGCCACGGGGGAGGTCTCCCTCCCGGCGGCCCGGAGGTCTGGAGGCCACCACCGGCGAGTGCCCAGGAGCCCTGCCACGAGGACCGCCCCCAGGAGGGTCCCGAGCGCGAGCGCGTACACGGTCCGGAGGAGGACGTACACGAGGGGCGTGTGGATGTGGGAGAAGGAGTTGACCATCCCCACCTGCCCCACCATCCCCACCATCGCGGCCGGCAGCACCCACCGCCTCCAGCCGGTGAGGGCGAGGGCAAAGGCCAGCATCATGAAGGGGTGACCGATGAGGTACTCCTTCGTCCGCGGGCGCGCAACGAGGAGGTGCTGCAGGAGGACGCGGCTCTTGAGCTCGAGGGACGCGAGGGGGAGGCCCGCGTTCCCCGTGCGGCCCAAGGCGTACACCGCCACGACCCCGACCACGATGACGGCGATCCCGTACTGGAGCAGAAGGGGCTGGCGGAGCCAGGCCCGCAACCGCGGCCCCAGGTGCTCGGGCGCCGAGGCGGCCGCGAGCAGGAGGCCCGCCAGCACCACCGGGATGACGTGAGCGGCCTTCACGCCCAGGAAGACCCGGAGCTCCATCATGAACTGCCACTGGGTGAGCACGGCGGCCACCAGGATTCCCCCGAGAGCACTCAGGAGCGAGACCTTCCACAGGCCCCAGGCGCTCCGGACCAGCACGCGGCCTGCGCTCGCGGCGGGGTCGGGACGGTCCCGGGTGAGGTCGTCCTGGACCCAGAGGATGGCCAGGGTGGGGAAGGCGAGGGCCGCCGCGAAGGCCAGGAGCTGGCGCCAGAGCGTCACGTGGTGGACGGCCACCGCGAGGACCGTGGCCGCGAGGCCACAGGCGGCGAGGCCGAGCACCCACGGAACCGACACCCGCCCTCCGAGCCGGCCCGCGACCTCCGCGGTGGCGAGGGCCGATCCGGCGACGATGCCCACGGCGACCAGGAGGAACACAGGCGCCGGGGTGGAGACGGGGGGGAGGGGCGTGGCCCGGCCGAGGGCGAAGCCGTACCGCTCCAGCTGGCTGGCGATGGAGGCCACGTAGTCGAGGTTCACCTGGATCGGATCCAGTCCCGCGGACGTGGCCAGGAAGGGCCGCACGTAGAGGATGCGGACGTTGCGCTCCCGGGCGGCGAGCACGTACTTGTCCCGGGCCTGGGCAGGCGTCAGGCCGGCGAGCTCCTCGGGGGTCAGGCTGAAAACCCGGATGACGTCGGGGGCGACGAGGCGGGCGAGGAGGCCCTCCCCCTTCTGCCGCCGCTTGGCCGAGAAGCTCTCGATGAGGCCGAAGGGGAAGTGGCTCTCCCTCATGGCGGTGGCGACCTCGGGGATCATCCGATCGTACCCCAACACCTGGTCGCGGTCGAAGATGAGCGTCAGGGGCCGGTCCAGCTGGCGGAGTTCCCCGAAGAAGGCCTCGAGCCCCCCGGGAGCGACCTCGCGGAAGTTGCGCACCCGGAGGTCGATCGCCAGGTGGTGGCTGGAGGCGGCCTCGACCTCCTGGGGCAGGATCCCGAGGGACGCGTCGTCCAGGTCCCGTCCCCTCCCGCCGAGCTCCAGGACGGGGCCGCTTCCCCGCACGAGGGTGGCGTAGGACGCCCCCCGCTGCACCGCGAAGCCGGCCTGCACCAGACGGAGCACCGGGAGGCTCCCCACCACGTAGGTGCGGTTCGGCACGACCTGCCCCCTCCGGACGAGGTCCGCGAGCGGGCCGCCGAGCGCGCCCACCCGGGCCGCGTTCAGGACGTCCGCGCCGGTCATGTAGGTCAGGAGGCCCATGTCCGCAAGCCGCCGGAGGGAGGCGGCGTAGAGCGCCACGCCGCGCACGCCCCGTTGGTACAGCTCGCCGTACAGGTCCTGCCGGCTCATGCCGCGCATCCGGGCCAGGGTCGCCCAGTCGTCCCCGTCGACGGCGATCTCCACCGTCCGGTAGGCCAGCTCAACCCGGAAGCGCTGCGCCAGGACCAGCACCGAGGCCGCCAGACCGACGGCCACGCAGAGGACCAGGACCCTAGAGACCCCCTGGGGGAGGCGGCCCATGGCCGTCACGGACAGCGGAGGGAGGACCTCACGACGGGGACCCCGCCGACCCGGCCCCCTCGGCGGCGGGAGTGCGGTCGAATCGGAGGTAGGCCTCGATGAACGGATCCAGGGCGCCGTCGAGGACCGCCTGGGCGTTTCCCGTCTCGACGCCCGTCCGGTGGTCCTTCACCAGGGTGTAGGGGTGCAGCACGTAGGACCGGATCTGGTTTCCCCAGGCGGCCTCCCTGTACTCGCCCCGGATCGCCGAGATCTTCTGCCGCCGCTCCTCCGCCTGCCGCTCGAACAGCCGGGCCTGGAGCAGCTTCATGGCCGTGAGCTTGTTGGCGTACTGGGAGCGCTCGTTCTGGCACTGGACCACGATCCCGGTGGGGAGGTGCGTGATCCGCACGGCCGTCTCCACCTTGTTGACGTTCTGGCCTCCGGCGCCCCCGGACCGGAAGGTCTCCACGCGCAGGTCTTCCTCCCTGATCTCCACCTCCGCCGGCTCCACCTCTGGGATCACGTCGACCAGGGCGAAGGAGGTGTGGCGGCGGTGCGCGGCGTCGAAGGGGGAGAGCCTCACCAGCCGGTGGACCCCGCGCTCCCCCCGCAGGTACCCGTAGGCGTTTGGCCCGGAGACGATGACGGTCACGCTCTTGAGACCCGCCTCCTCGCCGGGGGAGACGTCCACGATCTCCGTCCTGTACCCGTGCTCCTCGGCCCAGCGGAGGTACATCCGCAGGAGCATCTCCACCCAGTCCTGCGACTCCGTCCCCCCCGCCCCCGCGTGGATGGAGAGGATCGCGTTGCGCGCGTCGTGCTCGCCGCGCAACAGGGTGGCGCGCTCGATCCGGTCGAGGCGGTCCCCGAAGGCCCGGACCTCCCGCTCCAGGTCCGCCAGCACGGCGGCGTCGTCGGCGGAGGCCAGCTCGGCGAGCTCCAGGAGGTCCGCGAGCTCCCGCTCGAGCCGCTCGACCTCCTCCATCCGTGCACGGATCCGGGCGACTTCCTGGGAGACCTGGCGGGCCGCATCGGGGCGTTCCCAGAAGCCAGGCTGCTGCATCTGGACCTCGAGGTCGGCTAGGCGAGCGCGGAGGGCGGGAAGGTCAAAGGTGCCTCCCGATGGCATGGAGGCGCTCGCGGTGTTCCTCCAGAGTGTGCTTCAGCTCGTCGACCGTCACAAGACTCCCCTCGCTCGCCTCCCGGGGGCGAGCCCGCGCTATACCACAGCGCGCTGACGCTTCATTATAGCACTCACCACGGCGAAGTCAAAAACCCCAGGAGGAGATTCCCCGCTCCGTGCGCCAGCGCGAGCGCCGGGACCTGCGGCCACCTGAGCCGGATCAGGCCGAACACCAGGCCGCCGGCGAGCTCCCACACCATCGCCTCCGGGCCGCGGGGGGACGCGGCGAGCATGCCGAGGACCGCCGCCCACAGGAGGGCCACGAGGGGGCCCCGCCATTCGGCCGCGAGCTCGAAGACGAGGCCGCGCAGCCACCACTCGAGGGCGCCCCCCACGATCAGGACCTGCACGGCGCCGCCCGCCCACCACCCGCCGGGCGGCGGACTATAAGGGAGCGCGCCGCCGTGGCGACTGAAGGCGTCCTGGGCCACGGCCGCAAACCCCCCGACGGCGGCGAGGCCCAGGAGGGAGGCAGGGACGAACCCGGACACCGCGAGCCCCACCCGCCGCCGGGGGAGCCGGCTCAGGAGGCCGGAGGCGGCCGCGACACCCAGGATCGGCAGGGGCACGGCCCCGGCCCACGGGGACGGGGCGAGGCGGTCGATCACGACGAGGGCGGCCAGCGGAACGGCCGAGGCGACGAGGAGGCGGCGGAAGGCGGGAGGAGGAGGGGACGCGGCGACGCGGACGAGCCCCGGCAGGAGGGACAGGAGGGCCACGACCACCGTCCCCCACCCGAAGACGTCTCCCAGCCTCGCGTAGGGGGTGAGGGACGTGAGCCCGGCGACCGGGGCGACGGCGACTCCCCGCACCCCCGCCGGGAGGAGCGCGAGCACGCGGCCGTGGGGGTCCACGATCTGGCTCAGGCCACCGTTCGCGGCCCGCAGGAGGTAGCGCCCCTCCTCGATGGCCCGGAAGGGGGCGATGGCCGCGTGCTGGGCGGCGGCCGTCACCCCTCCGAACCACGCGTCGTTGGTGACGACGGCGAGCAGGACCCCGCCCTCCCGGACCGCCTGCCGGGCGAGGGCGGGGAAGGTGCTCTCGTAGCAGATGGCCACACCGACCCTGCCGAGGGGCGTCGGGAGGACGGCGGGGCCGCGTCCCGGGATCTCCCCGGCCTCCGCGAACGGCACCAGGTGGTGCTTGTCGTACCGTCCCAGGAGAGCCCCGCTCGGAGCGAGGGAGAAGGCGGCGTTCCGGAGGCCCCCTTCCAGGCTCGTCGCGATGAGGGCCACGTGGTCGCGGCGCACCCACGACCGCAGCCTCCCGAGCGTCGCCGGGTCCCCGGCGATGTCGGTGGGCGACGCCGTCTCCGGCCAGACGACCAGGGACGCGCCCCGGGCCGCGGCGGCCTCGGTCAGCCTCCTGAGGGTGGCAAAGTCGCGGGCCGCCTGCACGGGATCCCAGCGCGTCCTGAAGGGGTACTCGGGCTGCACGACGGCGGCGAGGAAGCGGGACGGCACGGGACGGCGGACCTCCAGGGTCCCCCAGAGGACCGCGACCAGGAGGAGGAGCCCGGTCCCCGTGAGGAGGACGGCCCCCGCCCGCCGCCGGAGGACGAGGGCCAGACTGGCGTTGGCGGACGCCACGAGGAAGCTGACCCCGTACACCCCGGCCAGAGAGGCCACCTGGCTCACCGCAAGGGCCCGGTGCTGGGACTCTCCGAGGAGCGCCCAGGGGAACCCGAGGGAGCCCTGGCTGCGGAGGAACTCCACGGCCGTCCACACGACCGGGAAGACGAGGAGTCCGCGCCGATCCAGCCTCTCCCTCCCGCCCACCGAGGCCACGAGTGCGAGGGCCGGGAACACGGCGAGGAGGAGCGTGGCCAGGACCCACACCACAGGGCCCAGGGCCAGCATCCAGGCCAAGACGGCGCCGAAGGCCACAAGCCCCCACGCGTACCCCATCCAGAACACCGCCCGGGTGCGCCGGCCGTACGCGGCTGCGAGCAGGGGGACAAGGGCACCCCAGGCGGCCCACCCCCAGTCGAGGGGGGGAAAGGAGGCCGCAAAGGCGGCTCCCGAGAGGATCAGGGGGAGCCCGAGGCTGAGGAGGGGGGAGAGAGCCGCAGGGGGGCGGAGACGGCGACGGCGGAGGTCGTCACTCACCCCGGCCGTGGCACTTCTTGTACTTCTTCCCGCTCCCGCAGGGACAGGGGTCGTTGCGGCCGACCTTGGCGACGCGCACGGGCTGGGGCGCCCCGGCCCCGGAGGGGGCACCCGGCGGGGTACCCGGCGGGGTCCGGCTGGGGTCGCCGTCGCCGCTCAGCCGCGTCACGCGGTGCCGGGGCCTCGCCTGGGTCCCGAGCGCGGGGACGGCCATCGCCGGCTGCACCTCCACCAGGTAGAGGAACCTGACCGTCTCCTCCTGGATGTCCTGCTTGAGCTGCTCGAAGAGCGCGTAGCCCTCCTTCTGGTACTCGATGAGGGGGTGGACCTGGCCGTAGGCCCGGAGCCCGATCCCCTCGCGCAGGGCGTCCATCGCCGTGAGGTGGTCGATCCACTTCCGGTCGAGCGTCTGCAGCAGGATCAGCCGCTCGAGCTCCCGCATGGTGGCGGGGCCGATGGCCTGCTCCTTGGCCTCGTAGGCGGCGAACGCCGCCGCCCGCAGGCGCTCCTCCACCTCGGCGGCCGAGCAGCCCGCGAGCTGCTCCGGCTCCAGGTCGGGCGGGAGCGGGAAGAGCCCCCGCACCTCCTCCACGAGGCCCGCGAGGTCCCACTCCTCGGGGCGGACCTCCGACGAGCAGAAGGCGCTCACGCGCCGCGCGATGATCGACTCGATGAAGTCCAGGATGTTGTCGCGGAGGTTCTCCTCGGAGAGGATCTTGCGGCGCTCGCTGTAGATCACCTGGCGCTGCACGTTCATCACGTCGTCGTACTCGAGGACGTGCTTACGGACGTCGAAGTGGTAGGCCTCCACCTTCTTCTGGGCGTTCTCGATCTGCCGCGTCACGAGCGCGTGCTCGATGGGCACGTCGTCCTCGATGCCCAGGCGCTCCATGATCTTCGCGATCCGCTCCCCCGCGAACAGCCGCATCAGCTCGTCGTCGAGGGCCACGTAGAACCGGGAGGAGCCGGGATCTCCCTGGCGCCCGGCGCGCCCCCTCAGCTGGTTATCGATGCGCCGGGCCTCGTGGCGCTCGGTCCCGATGACGTGGAGCCCCCCCAGCGACCGAACGAGCTCGGCGTCCTCCGGGTCGGGCGGATTGCCGCCCAGGATGATGTCCACGCCCCGGCCGGCCATGTTGGTGGCGATGGTCACCGCCCCCGACCGGCCGGCCTGGGCGATGATCTCGGCCTCCTTCTCGTGGTACTTGGCGTTGAGGACCTGGTGGGGGACCCCCCGCCGGCGGAGCATCGCGGAGAGCATCTCGCTCTTCTCGATGGACCGGGTTCCGACGAGGACGGGGCGCCGCTTCCGGTACCACCCCTCGATCTCGTCGACGACCGCCTTGAACTTCGCCTTCTCGTTCTTGAAGACGAGGTCGGGCAGGTCCTGGCGGATCATCGGCCGGTGGGTGGGGACGACCACCACGGGGAGGTTGTAGATCTGGGTGAACTCCGCTTCCTCGGTCTTGGCCGTGCCGGTCATCCCCGCCAGCTTGCGGTACATCCGGAAGTAGTTCTGGAAGGTGATGGTGGCGAGGGTCTGGCTCTCCTTCTGGATCCGCACCCCCTCCTTGGCCTCGATGGCCTGGTGGAGGCCGTCGCTGTACCGCCGCCCGAACATCAGCCGGCCCGTGAACTCGTCCACGATGATGACCTGCCCGTCCTTCACCACGTACTCCACGTCCCGGCGGAACAGGGTGTGGGCCCGCAGCGCCTGCTGGGCGTGGTGCATCAGCTCGATGTGCCGGGGGTCCGTGAGGTTGTCCACGCCCAGCATCTGCTCGAGCGCCTCGATGCCCTCCTCCGTGAAGGTCGCGGTCCGGAGCTTCTCGTCCACGTGGTAGTGGCGCTCCGGGGTGAGGCGGGGGATGAGCCGCGCAAACTTGTAGTACAGCTCCGTGGACTCCTCCACCTGGCCGGAGATGATGAGGGGCGTGCGCGCCTCGTCGATGAGGATGAAGTCCACCTCGTCCACGATGGCGTAGTGGAGGTCGCGCTGGACGATGTCCTCCTTGCGCAGGACCATGTTGTCCCGCAGGTAGTCGAAGCCGAACTCGTTGTTCGTCCCGTAGGTGATGTCGGCCAGGTAGGCCTCCCGTCGGGGCACCGGCCGGAAGTGGTTGAGGCGGTCGTCGCCGTGGGGGGTGGGGTCCTCGTAGGTGGGGTCGTAGAGGCCCGCGAACTCGTGGGTGATGACGCCCACCGTGAGCCCGAGCACGTGGTACACGGGCCCCATCCAGCCCGCGCCCACGCGGGAGAGGTAGTCGTTGGGGGTGACGAGGTGGCCGCCCTTCCCCTCCAGGGCGTTGAGGACCAGCGGGAGGGTGGCCACCAGCGTCTTGCCTTCGCCCGTCTTCATCTCGGCGATCTTCCCGCTATAGAGCACCGCCCCGCCGATGAGCTGCACGTCGAAGTGGCGGAGCCCCAGGGTCCGCTTGGCGGCCTCGCGCACGAGGGCGAAGGTCTCGGGCATGAGGTCCTCCAGGGACTCGCCGTCCTGTGCCCGCAGGCGGAGTTCCTGGAGCTTGTCGCGGAGGCGCTCGGTCGGCACGGCCTCCAGCTCGGGCTCGAGGGCGTTCACCTGGGGGACGAGGGTGTCCCGCAGGTGCTTGACAAACCGTTCGCCCGGGTCTCCGATCAGCTGCTGGAACAGTTTGAGCATCGTCCGCTTCCGCTCCTCGGTCTCGGGCGGGTCCCGCACTCCCGTCCCGTAGCGCTGACTACCTTATTATAGTCGTTCCCGCGCGAGCCTCAATGGCGCGTCCCCGTCTCCCCGGGGAGCACCCCGGGCGGCTCAGGGGAGGGGGAGGTCCAGCTTGTGGGCGAAGGAGGCCAGCGTATCGTCGTGGTCTACCCGGACACGCTCCAGGGTAAAGGGGTGGCTCGAGGCCGTCACGAAGCCCGGGATCTCGGTCACGGCCCCCCGGTAGCCGACCTGGCGGAGGAGCTGCACCAGCGCAGGCGTGAAGCGGCCCGCCGGATAGGCGAAGAAGCGCACGGGGCGTCCCGTCCACCGGGCGATGAGGGCCCTGCTGCGTTCCAGCTCGCCCCGGGCGACCGGAAGGGGGAGGCGGGAGAAGTCGATGTGGTGCTGCCCGTGGGACTCGATGGCCATGCCCGCCCGGGCCATCTCGCGGATCTCTGCCACGGTGAGGTGGTCGCGCGTCCCGACGGTGGAGGTGACCACGAAGAACGCCGCGGTCCACCCGTACCGGCGGAGCAGGGGGAAGGCCACCGTGTAGTTGTCCTCGTACCCATCGTCGAAGGTCAGGACCGCCCTGCGGGGAGGAGGGGCCACGGCGCGGGTCAGGGCGTCCACCAGCTCGTCGAGCGTCAGGGACCGGTACCCCGCCTGGGACAGGAGGCGGAGCTGGGCCTCAAACTGGGCGGCCATGACGGTCAGGTGGACCGTGACAGGGTCGTGGGCCGAGAGGCGCGTGTCGATCCGGTGGTACATGAGGATGGGGACGCGCCAGCTCCCCGTGGCCCGGGCCGAGGGGGCGGCCCCGGCCCCCCCGCCCACGGCCAGGAGGAGGACGCCGAGGAGCCCACAGGCGAGGCTCCGGGGGAGCCTACGAGCCACCGAGCCACCCCACGTGACGGTTCACGGCCGCGAGGACCGCCCGCACCACCGCCTCGCGGGCGTCGTCCCGGACCACCGAGGAGCCCGCGAGGAGGTCCCCCCCGGGACCGAGCCACGCCACGAGGGCCACCGCCACCTGGCGGGAGGCCAGCGGGGCGAGCGCCACACCTTCCAGGCGGAAGACATCCCGGGCCCGCAGGAACGTCTCGACGGCCCGCAGCGTCGCCTCGCCCACCAGCTCCAGCCTGCGCTCCGGCGTGTTGGGGCCCGAGGCGGAGCCCTCGTAGAGCATCCCGTCCTGCTCCAGCTGGAGCCTCACCTCCGCCCCCTGGCGGAGGGTGGAGAAGGTGAGGCCGACGAACTTCAGCCGGGGCCGCAGGGGGGCCGGTCCCGATGCCTCCTGGCCGGGCCGGACCGTGGCGACCCGGACCTGCGCGGGGTCCAGGGTCACGCCGAGCTCGGCGGCGAGCGCGGCGATGACGTCGGCGACGACCGCGCGGGGGCTCCGGTCGGCGGAGGCGAGCACGTGGACCCGCTCGATCGTCCTCTCGCCGCGCGCGTCCACGCGCACGGCCGTCACCCCCCGGAGCCGCCGGAGCACGTCCTCCGCCTCCTGAGCCAACGACCGCCGCGGTGCCTCGTCCATCGACGCCCCTCCTACTGGTCGGGCTCAATGAGCCCGTAGCTGCCGTCGTTGCGCCGGTAGACCACGTTCACCGCCAGGGTCTCCGCGTTCCGGAAGACGAAGAAGGTGTGCCCCAGGAGCTCCATCTGGAGGGCGGCGTCCTCGGGGGTCATGGGCTTGAGCTCGAACCGCTTCCGCCGCCGGATGTCGAGGGCGGGGAGAGGTTCCTGCGGGGCCGCCTCGCCCGTCTCCCGGGCCTCCTCCACCTTGCGGCGCCCGGCCAGCGCCCTGCGGCGGTCGATGACCCGGCTCCGGAACTTCCCCACCTGCCTCTCCAGCTTCTCCACCGCCAGGTCGATGGAGGTGTACAGGTCCTCGCTGGCCTCCTCGCCCCGCAACACGAGGCCATCGGCCCACAGGGTGATCTCCGCCACCTGGTTGCGGCCCGGGTGGGGCTCGACCCGGAGCCACGCCTGGACCTTGTGGACGGCCTCGAAGTGGCGCGCCAGCTTCTCCACCTTCTCGACGACGCGGCGGCGCAGCGCCTCCGTGACCGCGAGACGACGACCCGCCACGATGATGTTCATGGGTTCCCCTCCCTGCCTTTCCGCTCGAGGCCCCACCGGCGCCGCAACTGGTCGAGACCCCCGCTCCGGCGGAGCTCGCGCAGGGCCCGTGTGACAAACGCGGCGACGTCGGGCGCATCAGGCCGGCTCACCACCGAAAGCGGCACCACCGCTCCCCCGAGATCCGTGACCCCCACGTGCGGGTGCGCGGTGGCGTAGCTCGCCAGCGCATAGTCATCCCCCACCGCCACATCCGCATCCCCCCGCTCCACGAGCCGCGCTGCCTCCTCCGGGAGGTACGTGGCGACAAGACGTGCGCCCGCCGCCTGCGCGACGCGCTCTCCCGGGCTCCCGACCACCACCGCCGCCCGCCGGCCGCGGAGCAGAGCGACGCTCCGGACGGGCGCCCGGTCGGGCCACAGGAGAGCCTGGCCCACCTCGTAGTAGGGGTCGGTGACGATCCCGGGGACGCGGCCCGGCGGGAGGCCGATGAGGAGGTCCGCACCGGGCGGGAAGCCTTCCTCCATCACGGCCGTGGGCGTGTCCAGGATCTCCACACGGGTCCCGAGGGACGCGGCGAGGAGGCCGGCGAGGTCCACGTCGAGCCCCTGGGGGACGCCGTGCTCCCGGAAGGCCAGGGGAGGAGCCGAGAGGTCGAGGGCGACGCGCAGCACGCCCCTCTTCTGGATCTCGGCGAGCGCGGGGCCGCGGAGGGACGGGTGCGGTGCGCGCGGAAGCGGCACGCGGCCCGTGGGCGATCCGCCGCAGGCAGCGACCGCGAGCCCGACGGCCAGCGCGAGGGCCCGGTGACCCCACCCGCCCCTCACGCCGGACTCGGGAGGAGAGGACCATCGGTCCAGTCGTCGCGCATGCCGGACACCTCGGGCTCGCCCACAGATCCGACCGGGAGCCTCGCGGGCGGAGCAACAGAACCAGAGAGGATCCTTCTCGCTGGAGAATCCCCGGTCCCCTGGGCCGGAGGGGGAGACCGCCGGGCCCGGGGTCCCGAGACAGCCCGAACCGCCCAAAGTGCCTCCATTATACGGCCGCCCTCCCGAGGTGACAAGCCGAGCACTCCCTGCGCTCCCTGCGAACTCCCTCCGACAGGGTCGTCCCCCTTCCGCACCGAAGGCTCGAGGGAGCGGAGGTGAGAGCCGTGGCGGTCCGCCTCAGAGGAGCCCTGTGCCTTGCGGCCGTTCTCCTGGCCGCCGTCCCCGGGGGGAGGGCCAACCCCCTCTACTACCTCTACTACAGCTTCGACGTCCCCCTGGTCCTCCCGGGGATCTCGCTCTCCGAGGAAGGGACGCGCGAGACCTACTCCGGCACGCTTCGCGGAAGCCTCGGCGGCCTTCCCGTGCGCCAGGCCACCTTCACCTACTGGACCGGGGCAAACCGCGAGGTGGGGGGCGGGACGTTTTCCCTCTCGACTCCGGCTGGCCAGACGCAGGGCGGGCAGATCCTCATGTCGACGTCCGGAACCCGGACGACCCTGCTCTTCTTCGCCACGTACCTCGGCACCCACCTGGAGTTTCGCCTCTCGAGCGAGGGCCCGCTCCTCGGGGGTGCGGGTGTCGTGGAGCGGGGTCTCGCCCAGACCGGATTCGGCTCCCACGAGGAGTACCTCGCGGCCGTCCGCCGCGCGGTCGCCTCCCTCCCCGCCGACGTGCGGGACGCCATCGTCGCCCAGGCGGACTCCAACCTCCGCCTGGTGGCCGAGTACCAGAGCACCTCCCCGCCGAGAACCCCTTAGCGGAGGAGGAACCCGTTCCCCAGCGGATCCTCCGGGTCCACCACGAAGGTGTGGAACCCCGTGATGAAGGCCTGGCCCGTCACCTCGGGCACAACCGCGGCGTAGGGGCCCACGGCGGTCTCCCGGACCACGCGGCCGGTGAAGCGCGTGCCGAGGAGGCTCTCGTTGACGAAGGGGTCGCCCACGCGCAGGGTCCCGCGGGCCCAGCGGGCGGCCATCCACGCCGAGGTGCACGTCCCGCAGGGCGAGCGGTCCACCTCGCGGTCGGCGAACACCGTCGCGCTCGTCTGGTGGGCCCCTGGACGCTGGGGCGGCCACGCGATCACGACCCCGTAGAGGCCGCAGAGGTCCGGCTCGAGGGGGTGGGCGATGGCGAGCGCCTCGCTCACCGCCCGGTGGATGGCGACGCTGCGGTCCACCAGCTCCCGGAGCGCGCCCGGCGCCTCCCCGAGCCCCGCGGAGGGACCGTCCACCAGGGCGTAGAAGGCCCCCCCGAAAGCCACGGTCACCTCCACGCTCCCGCCCCCGGCGAGGTCCACAGGTACGGTCGCGTACACGAAGCTCGGGACGTTCTCCAGGGTCACCTCCACCACCCGGCCGCCCGAGATCCGCGCCCGGGCGCGCACGAGGCCCGCGGGGGTGTCGAAGGCCAGGGGCGTCTCGGGCTCACGGGCGGGCACCTGCCCCGTCTCCACCAGGACCGTCGTCAGCCCGATGATCCCGTGGCCGCACATGGTGCTGTAGCCCTCGTTGTGCATGAACAACACGCCGTACTGGGCGGCCGCCGACACCGGGGGCGTCACCACGCACCCGTACATGTCCTGGTGTCCCCTCGGCTCCCACAGGAGGATCCGCCGCACCTCATCCAGGCGCTCCTCCAGGTAGCGCCGCCGGGCCAGCATCGTCTCCCCGGGGATCGGAGGGAGCCCGCCCATGACAATCCTCAGGGGCTCCCCCGCAGCGTGACAGTCGATGGTCTGGAGAACGCGCCGGTACCTCACGGGGGAGACCTTCGTCCCCGGGCCTCCCCCTTCCCTGCCCCCAGGAGGAGTCCTCTTCGCCGGCGCCAAGACAGGAGACGATGGCTCAGCGGTTCCTCACGCCCGAAGAGGTCGCCGCGCTCCTCCGCGTGTCGCCCGAGGCGGTGCGCCGGCTCCTCCGGCGAGGCGAAATCCCCGCGGTCCGAGTGGGGCGCGCGTGGCGCGTGGACGAAGAAGGATTCCAGCGCTGGCTCCGGCGCGGGCTCATGCGGGCGGTCCGCCCGTCCGACGGCCGCGGCGGGCCGTGCCTGTGCGGGTGCGGTCAGCCCACCATCACGCCCACCGCGCGCTTCCTCCCCGGGCACGACGGCAAACTCGTCCACAGGCTCATGACGGAGCACGGGCTGAGTTTCGAGGCGGCGCGCGACGCGGTCCGCCACGTGCAGCGGCCGCGGGTGCAGGAGAGGTTGTTCTGAGGCGGCGTGCGATTGCACTTTGACGGCGGCTTCCCTACAATGAATCTCGTGGAGAAGCCATCGACGACCGAACTGCGCCGGTCGTTCGGCATGCGGGTGCGGGCGGCGCGCCAGCAGGCGGGACTGAGCCAGGCCCAGCTCGCCCGCCGCCTGGGGTTGCGGAGCAGCGTGGCCGTGGGCGACTGGGAGAGGGGCAAGGCCTTGCCCAAGTTCGAGACATTCCTCCACCTGTGCCGCGCGCTCAACCAGCCCCCGGCCTACTTCATCGAGGGCTACCACGACCGGCCCGTCAAGGACCCCGCGCAGGTGATCCGGGAGGCCCTGGAGGCGCTCGACGCGCGGGCCGGACAGCGCCACCTGGAGCTCCTCCACCGCCTCGAGCAGCTGCCCGTGGAAGTGGGCCGCAGCATCGCGCCCGAGGAGCTCCGATCGGCCCTGGAGCGGATGCGGTTCGAGGACGCGGCCGCCGTGGCGGAGGCGCGCCTCCAGGCCGCCCTGCGGCACCGGCGCGCCGCGACCGACGTCGGCGAGGAGGCCGAGCGCGTCGTGGCGCGGGAAGCCCTCCGGCAGGGATGGGACGCGGCCCGCGAGGCCCTCCGCAACTGGCTCCAGCAACGGGGATGGGTCGGGTGAGCCTGTCCCGACTGTTCGTGTACGGCACGCTCCTGGACGAAGAGCGCGTGCGCCGCATCACCGGGCGGCACCTGTCCGCCCGGCCGGCTGTCCTCGAGGGCTACTGCCGGACCCTGGACCCGTCCATAGGGTACCCGGTGGTCCACCCCCTGGCGGGCGCCAGCGTCGAGGGAAAGCTCCTGGAAGGTCTCGACGAGACGGCACTGCGGGCCCTGGACGCCTACGAGGGCGACGAGTACCGGCGGGTCGTGGTCCGCGTCCAGACCGGCGACGGCCGCAGCGTGGACGCCTACGTGTACGTCCCCGTCCCCGTGCGCCCTGCCTCCCGGTCCTGAGCCAGGTCTTTGCGCCTGTCAGGCGCTCAGGCGGGCCGCGGCACCGGGAACCGCTCGAGGGCACGCCCCATGCGGTCTAACGCCTCCCGGATCGCCTCCACGGAGGTGGCGTAGCTGAGCCGGAGGTACCCGCGCCCCTGGGAACCGAAGGAGGTCCCCGAGAGCACGGCGACTCCCGCCTCCCTGAGCAGGAACTCCTGGAGGCGGTCTCCCTCGGGGTCGATGGCCTGGACGTTGGGGAAGGCGTAGAACGCTCCCTCCGGCCGCACGCACCGGACCCGCGGGAGCTTCCGGAGCCCCTCCACCATGACGTCCCGGCGCTTCCGAAACTCGCCGACCATCCGGTCCACGCAGTCCTGAGGGCCCCGGAGGGCGGCGATGGCCGCCATCTGGGTGAAGGCTGCGGTGCAGGAGTTGGAGTTCACCATGAGCCGGGTGATCCTCTCCGCGAGGTCGGGCGACATGACCCCGTACCCGATCCGCCAGCCGGTCATGGCGTAGGTCTTGCTGAACCCGTCCACGATCACCGTGCGCTCCTGCATGCCCGGCACCGAGGCGATGCTGGCGAACGTCCCCTCGTAGAGGATGCGGCCGTAGATCTCGTCGGACACCACCGTGACCGCGCGCCCCTCAAGACACGCGGCGATCGCCTCGAGGTCGCCCCGGGACAGCAGGCTGGCGGTGGGATTGTGGGGCGAGTTGAGGATCACGAGCCGGGTCCGCGGGGTGAGCAAACGCCGCAGGTCCTCCGGGTCCGGCCGGAAGCCCCGGTCCTCGCGCAGCACCCACGGCACGGGACGGGCACCCACGAACCGGGCGACCGACGCGTAGATGGGGAATCCCGGGTCCGGGTAGACGACCTCGTCGCCCGGGTCCACGAGCGCCAGCATGGCGAAGAAGATGACGGGCTTCGCTCCGGGCGTGATGACGACGTGCTCGGGTCCGACGGGGATCCCCCGGGACTGCGCCACGTACTCCGCGATGGCCTCCCGGGCCTCGCGGATCCCCGCGGCGGGCGTGTAGTGGGTGTAGCCGTCCCGCAGGGCGCGGATTGCCGCCTCCTTGATGTGCTCCGGAGTGTCCATGTCGGGCTCGCCGATCTCCAGGTGGATGATCGACCGGCCCGCGGCCTCCATGTCCTTGGCCCGCGCCAGGACCTCGAAGGCGGTCTCGGTGCCGAGCTCCCGCATCCGATCGGCGAACCTCCTCACGGTCCACCCTCCTTGCGCTCCCCTCCGCTCCGTCCCTTCGTCGGGTGCTCCCGCCGGACCTCCCGTCCCCCTTATGTCCCGGCCTCCCACGACTGGAGGTAGCGCTCCTGCTCGGGCGTCAGGACGTCGATCGCGACCCCCGAGGCGGCGAGCTTGAGTGCCGCCACCTGCTGGTCGATCTCCCGGGGGACCGGGTACACGTCGGGCGCGAGGCCCCGGCCGGCCCTGGCCAGGTATTCCATCACCAGCGCCTGGTTGGCGAAGCTCATGTCCATGACCGCCGGGGGGTGCCCCTCCGCCGCCGCGAGGTTGAGGAGGCGGCCCTCGGCCAGCACGTACAGGCGCCGCCCGTCCTCCAGGCAGTACTCGTCCACGTGAGGGCGCACACGGCGACGGGACGTCGCCATCTCCGCCAGGGCCCTGAGGTCGATCTCCACGTCGAAGTGGCCGCTGTTGGCCAGGATCGCCCGGTCCTTCATCACGGCGAAGTGCTCGCGCCGGATGACGCCCGTGTTCCCCGTCACGGTGATGAGGACGTCGGAGACCCGGGCAGCCTCCAGCATCGGCAGGACGCGGTACCCGTCCATGTGGGCCTCGAGGGCCCGGATGGGGTCCACCTCGGTGACGATCACGTGCGCCCCCATGCCGCGGGCCCGCATGGCGAGGCCCCGCCCGCACTGGCCGTACCCCGCCACCGTCACCGTCCGGCCCGCCAGGAGGAGGTTCGTGGCGCGCAGCAGGCCGTCCAGGGTCGACTGCCCCGTCCCGTAGCGGTTGTCGAAGAGGTGCTTGGTCATCGCGTCGTTGACGGCCACGACCGGATACCTTAGGACCCCGGCGCGCGCCATGCTCCGAAGCCGGACGACCCCCGTCGTCGTCTCCTCGCTCCCCCCGATGACCTCCGAAAGCCACGGGGGCCGCTCGTGGTGGAGGGTCGAGACGAGGTCCGCCCCGTCGTCCAGGGTCAGCTGGGGACGCCTCTCCACCACCTGCCGGATGTGCCGGTAGTAGGTGTCCCGGTCCTCGCCGCGTCGCGCGAACACCGGGAGCTGGCACTCGGCGACCAGGGCCGCCGCCACGTCGTCCTGAGTGGAGAGGGGATTGCTGGCGCACAGCGCCACCGACGCCCCCCCGGCCTGAAGGGTCCGCATGAGGTTGGCGGTCTCCGCCGTGACGTGGAGACAGGCCCCGATCCGGAGGCCCTGGAGCGGGCGCTCCCGGGCGAACCTCTCCCGGATGGCCCGCAGCACGGGCATCTCCCCGTCCGCCCAGAGGATGCGGTCCCAGCCCTGGGGCGCGAGCGTCGAGTCCTGGATGTCGGCGTCCACGGTGGCCCCTCCTCTCCCCACGCTCTGGAGCCCGCCCGGTCCGGTTCGGGGGATCCCGCCCCCGTAGCAGGGAGGGGGTGGGAAGGCGCAGGCGGCCGCTACTCGATGAAGTCCTTCAGCCGCTTGCTCCGGCTGGGGTGGCGCAGTTTCCGGAGGGCCTTGGCCTCGATCTGGCGGATCCGCTCGCGGGTCACGCCGAACTCCCGCCCGACCTCCTCCAGGGTCCGCGGGCGCCCGTCATCCAGCCCGAACCGGAGCTTGAGCACTTTCCGCTCCCGCGGGGTGAGGGTGTCGAGGACGCCTTCCAGCTGCTCCTTCAGCATCGTGAAGGAGGCCGCCTCGGCCGGGGCGAGAGCGTCCTGGTCCTCGATGAAGTCGCCGAGGTGGCTGTCCTCTTCCTCGCCGATGGGCGTCTCGAGGGAGATCGGCTCCTGGGCGATCTTGAGGATCTCCCGCACGCGCTCGGTCGGCATCTTCATGGCCTGGCCGATCTCCTCGGGCGTCGGCTCGCGACCCAGCTCCTGCAGGAGCTGGCGGGAGACCCGGATGAGCTTGTTGATGGTCTCCACCATGTGCACGGGGATCCGGATCGTGCGCGCCTGGTCCGCCAGCGCCCGGGTGATGGCCTGCCGGATCCACCAGGTGGCGTAGGTGCTGAACTTGTATCCCTTGCGCCAGTCGAACTTCTCCACGGCGCGGATCAGGCCCAGGTTCCCTTCCTGGATGAGGTCCAGGAACAGCATCCCCCGCCCCACGTACTTCTTGGCGATGCTGACGACCAGCCGGAGGTTGGCCTCGATGAGACGCCGCTTGGCCTCCTCGTCCCCCCGCTCCATGCGCTTGGCCAGCTTGATCTCCTCGGCGGGGGTCAGGAGCGGCACCTTGCCGATCTCCTTCAGGTACATCCGGACAGGGTCGTCGATGCTGACGCCCTCCAGGGGCTCGAGCTCGGCCGGCTCCGCCTCGTCCTCGTCGTCGGCCTTCTTCTCGGCCTCCTTCGGGTCGTCCACCACCTTGACGCCCAGGTCGAGGAGAATCCCGTAGATGCGGTCGTACTCGTCGAGGTTGTGCTCGACCTCGGGCACGGCCTCCTGGATCTCGTCGTAGGTGACGTATCCCCTCTGCCGCCCCTGGTCGACGAGCTGGCGCAGCTCCGCCGGGAGGGTGTTCAACGCCTTCTCGGCCTCCGCCCTCCGCTTGGCCGCGGACCCCTCCGGCTCTGGACTCCCGTGCGCTCTCCGAGTCTTAGACACTGACCTTCAGCTCCCTGATCCGTTCCTTTTCTCGGCGTGCCTCCAGGAGCGCCGCGGCGAGCGCCTCCTGCCGTGCATAGTCCCGCTGGCGCACTGCGTCCGCGTGGGCCTGGAGCAGCGCCCCGATCCGCTCCTCGGCCTCGCACAACCGAATCGTCCTCACGCACCCCTCCGCGACCCTCACGGGGTTCCCCTTCACCGGAGGCTCGGCAATCAAAAATCGGCCCAGGAGCGAGACCGCCGTCTCGTCCCGCAGCCGTTCACGGACCTGACCCGGGTCTCCCTCGGGGGCCCCCGACGCCATCAGCGCGTCCGCCAGCGCCCGGTGAGCCTCCTCCCGGAACATCCCCGGATCCACGGCCGCCCGGAGCTCCCGCCGGACAGCGGCGTCGGCCACCCACAGGTGGAGGAGGAGACGCTCAGCCGCCGCCCGGGCATCTCCCTCGGCCACCGGCCGCGGGTCGGACGTCCGGCCTCCTCCCGCCCCCCGCCCGACCCGTCGGAGCTGGGCACGGATGGCCTCCTCCCGGACGCCAAGGGTCTCGCCCACGATACGGACGTACTCCGCCTGGCGGACCGGGTTTGGTGCCGTAGTGATTAACGGCGCCAATTCGTCAACAATTCCGACCTTTCCTTCCACCGTCCGCCTGTCGTGCCGGGACAGGGCCAGCTCCAGGCGGTACTCGAACGCCGGCCTCGCCTTCTCCAGGACCTCGCGAAAGGCCTCCGGTCCCGCCGTCCTCAGGTAGCTGTCGGGATCCGTCCTCTCCGGGAGAACGGCGACGCGGACGGGGAGCTCCCCCTCTTCGCACAGGGCCAGGGCGCGGGCCGCGGCATCCAGCCCCGCCGCATCGGCGTCATACACCACCACGGCGCGGGAGGCGAACCGCTTCACCAGACGCACCTGGTCCTCCGTGAGCGTCGTCCCGAGGGACGCCACCGCGTTGCGGACCCCGAACTGGTGACAGGCCAGGGCGTCCATGTACCCTTCCACTATTACGGCCTGGCCGGTCTCCCGGATCGCGGCCCGGGCCGCGTCCAGGGCGTACAGGGTCTTCCCCTTGGCGAACAGGGGAGTTTCTCGGGTGTTCAGGTACTTGGGCGTCGCGTCGTCCAGGGCCCGTCCCCCGAAGGCCACGGGCCTCCCCTGCAGGTCCCGGATCGGGAACACCAGCCGGTTCCGGAAGACGTCGTAGTGACCGTCTCCCCCGGGCCGCTGGACGACGAGCCCGGCCTCCTGGAGGACGGCCGCATCGAACCCCCGGCCGCGGAGGGCCCGCAGGAGGTGGTCCCACCCCGGGGGAGCGTAGCCGAGCTGGAAGGCGTCCCGGACGGCGGGGTCCACGCCCCGCCCCTCAAGGTACCGGCGCGCCTCCCGGCCGAGCTCTCCCTGGAGCTGGGCGCGGAAGAAGGCTTCCGCCTCGGCCACGGCCCGGAGCAGGCGTTCCCGCTCTCCGGCCGAGCGCTCGTCCTCCGGCGACCGCTCGAGCGCGACCCCGGCGCGCTCCGCCAGCTCCCGGACCGCCTCCCGGAAGGACACCGAGCCGATCCGCATCACGAAGTCGAACACGTCCCCCCCGGCGTGGCAGCCGAAACAGTAGAAGAAGCCGCGCTCGGGATCGACGTGGAAGGACGGCGTCTTCTCGGAGTGGAAGGGGCACAGCCCCTTGTAGCTCCGGCCCGACCGCCGGAGGGTCACGTGGAGCGACACCACGTCCAGGATGTTGACGCGTCGGCGGATTTCCTCAGTGACGCCACCCATAGACCGTCCACCCGCGAAAAAAGCCTTATCGGCGACTGATAAGGCCACCTTCCTGCTCGTTCGCGTCCTCGGGGTACCTCCCCCATATTCTCCCTTGGCGGCAACCCCCCTTCTCCTGGCGCCCGAGGGGGAACGCCCTCCCGCCGGGGAGAAGTGATCTCCATCCCCACTCCAGGAGGGGTCTCGTGACGCACCCGCCTCAGTCCCAGCACCTCCTCCCCCGGGGCGCCCCCGCCCTCCGGATCCACCGGGCGGAGGGGGTCTACGTCTACGACACGGAGGGCCGCCGGTACCTGGATGGATCCGCTGGGCCCCTCGCCGCAAACCTGGGCCACAGCGTCCCGGAGATCCTCGCCGCCATGGAGCGGCAGCTGCGCCTCGCGACCTTCGCCCACGGGTCGGAGTTCGTCTCGGCCGCACAGGAGCGTGCGGCGGAACTCCTGGTCTCCTTCGCCCCGCCGGGGCTCTCCTCCGTCTTCTTCGTGTCCGGGGGCAGCGAGGCCACCGAGGCCGCCCTCAAGCTGGCGCGGCAGTACTGGGTGGACGCGGGACGGCCAGGCAAGTACAAGATCGTCGGCAAGCGCGCGAGCTACCACGGGGCCACCCTGGGAGCGCTCGCGGCGTCGGGCTTCGCCAGCCGCCAGGCGCCCTACGAGCCCCTGCTCCTCCCCTTCCCCCACATCCCCGAGGTCTACTGCCGGCGCTGCCCCTTCGGCCTCACCTACGGGCGCTGCGCCCTCGAGTGCGCCACGGCCCTGGAGGAGACGATCCGCCGGGAGGGGGCGGAGACCGTGGCCGCCGTCATCGTCGAGCCCGTCTCGGGTGCCGCCAACGCCGCGGTCGTCCCCCCGCCCGAGTACTTGCCCCTCCTGCGCGAGATCTGCACCCGTCACGAGGTCCTGCTCATCGCTGACGAGGTGATGACCGGCCTGGGCCGCACCGGCGCCAACTTCGCCGTCGACCACTGGGGGGTGGTTCCCGACATCCTGGTGTGCGCCAAGGGGCTCGGGGCGGGCTACATGCCGATCGGGGCGGTCGTGGCCCACGAGCGGATCGCCCGCACCATCCTGCGGGGGTCGGGGCGGTTCCTGCACGGCCACACCTATGCCGGGAACCCCCTCGCGTGCGCCACCGCGGCCGCAGTGCTGGCCTACCTGCGGGATCACGACCTGGTGGCCGCCGCCCGGGCGAAGGGCGACCTGCTCCGGCGGGAGCTGGAGCCGCTGAGGGACCATCCCGCGGTCGCCGACGTGCGGGGGATCGGGCTCATGTGGGGCGTGGAGTTCGAGCCGCCGCAAGACCACCCTGCTGCCTCCTCCCCCGCGGCTGCGGTCGTGGCCTCCGCCCTGCGTCACGGGCTGCTCGTCTACCCCGCGGGAGGGGCCCTGCCGGGGTCCGTGCCCAACCAGATCCTCGTGGGCCCGCCCCTCACCATCGCGGAGCCGGAGCTCGTCCTGCTGGGGAGGCTCCTGCGCGCCAGCGTGGCCCAGGCCTTCGCCTGATTACGTTCTACTGGCCAGGCGCGGGGCGATGGGAAGGCGCCAATTTTTCGGTGGCTGTGAGGGAGGAGCAGATGTCCCGGGAGGGGGACAGGACCCGGGACGGGCTGGACATCCTCGTCGACATGCCGGAGTGGACGGCACCCCCGCGCGCGGTGTGGGGCGCCGCCGGATGCGTCGCCGAGGTGCTGGACGCCGCCCTGACGGGACCCAATTGGTGCGCCGGGAGGCGCTACGCCGCCCTCCTCCGCCGTGACACCGGGTGGGGAGAGGAAGGAGGAGCAGTGCCCGACCGGTACGAGGTCGTGATCATCGGCACGGGGGCCGGCGGAGGAACGCTGGCGTACGCGCTGGCGCCAACCGGCAAGCGGACCCTCCTCCTGGAGCGCGGGGACTACCTGGCGAGGGAAAAAGCCAACTGGGACCCAGGCGCCGTCTTCGCCGACGGGCGCTACAAGACGACGGAACTCTGGCATGACGCGGCCGGGCACGTGTTTCGTCCCGAGATGAACTACTCCGCGGGCGGCAACACCAAGGTGTACGGCGCGGCGTCGCTCCGGATGCGGAAGCGGGACTGTGGCGAGGTCGGCCGCTACGATGGCATCTCGCCGGCGTGGCCGCTCGCCTACCAGGACTCCGAGCCCTACTAGGCCGCGGCGGAGCACCTCTACAAGGTCCACGGCCGGCACGGCGAGGATCCGCTCGATCGGCCTACGTCGCGCGAGTACGCGTTCCCGCCGCTCGCGGATGGGCCGCTCATCCGGCACACCGCGGATGACCTTCGGGCTGCGGGGGTCTACCCGTTCCCGCTCCCCATGGCGGTCGACCGGGATGAGACGCTCCCCCGGCGCCGCCCCTGCATCCGGTGCGACACGTGCGACGGATTCCCCTGTCTCGTGGATGCGAAGTGCGACGCCCAGGTCACGCGCGTCGACAGGGCTCTCGCGCATCCCAGTGTCACTCTGCGGGTCACCGCGCGCGCGACGCGGCTCCTCACGAACGCCGCGGGGACCGAGGCCACGCACGTGGAGGCGGACGTCGGAGGGAGACTCGAGACGTTCGGGGCCGATGTCGTCGTGGCCTGCGGGGCGATCAACTCGGCCGCGTTGCTCCTGCGGTCGGCCAACGACACGCATCCGCGGGGTCTGGCAAACTCGTCCGATCAGGTGGGGCGCGACCTGATGCTCCACAACAGCTCCGCGATGCTCGCCGTCTCCGCGACCACCGCGAACCCCACCCGACGTTTCACAAGACCCTCGGCCTCAACGACTTCTACTTCAGGCCCGGACGTGGGCTACCCCCTCGGGCACGTCTAGCTCATGGGGAAGTCGAAACCGGAGATGTTGCGCGGCGACGTGCCGCTCTTCACACCGTACGGCGCGCTCGATTACATCACCGGCCACTCGGGGGACTGGCGGCTCACGACGGAAGACCTGCCCCGGCCCGACAACCGGGTGACCGTGGACGCGCAGGGAGGGATCGTGCTCAGCGACACCCCCGACAACGTGGAGCCGCACCGGCAGCGTGATGGGGAGCGCTCCGCGAGTGGGTGGACAGCGGCTGTGAGGCGGCGGGGGATCCTCGTCTCGGAATCAGGAGAGATCGACCTCCCCCACCTCGCGGAGCGCCTCCGGGAGGACGCGGGCCCGTTCCCGACCTTCGCGCGCCTCTGCGTCCGCCGGCGCGTCATCACCGAGATCATCGCCGACCGCCGCCACAAGCACGTCCCCCTCAATTCGACCACTCCGCTCTCCGCGAAGCGCATCCAGGACGAGGAGGACGACGTCGGGATGTGGGCGCCCTGATCCCCACCGCTCAGGCCCCTGCTCGCCGCGCGGTGACGCTGTACACCATCACAGTGATGGGACGCACCAGCGGCGACGACGTGCGCAAGGCCGCCCTGGCCGTCGGCCTTCCCGGGGCGGCCACCCGGGAGATCGTGGCTGATCGGTTAGGCCGTCTTGAGCTCCCCCAGGTACGCGCGGCGGATCATCTCGTTCTCCCGGAGCTCCTGGGCCGTGCCCGAGAGGACCACTTCGCCCGTCTGGAGCACGTAGCCCCGGTGGGCGATGGAGAGGGCCATGTTGGCGTTCTGCTCCACCATGAAGATGGTCGTCCCCTGGCGGTTGATCTCCTGGATGATGTCGAAGACCTGCTCCACGAAAGCCGGGGAGAGCCCCATGGAGGGCTCGTCCATACACAGGAGAGCGGGGCGGGCCATGAGGGCCCGGCCGATGGCCACCATCTGCTGTTCCCCGCCCGACAGGGTCCCCGCCAGCTGGTGGCGGCGCTCCTTGACCCGGGGGAAGAGGCTATACACGCGTTCCAGGTCCTCCTGGATCCCGGCGGGGTCCTGCCGCGTGAACGCCCCCATCTCCAGGTTCTCGTAGACCGTCATGCGCGGGAAGAGACGGCGCGCCTCGGGCACGGGCGCGATGCCCCGGCGGACCCGCTCAGCGGTCGAGAGGTGGTTGATCGGCTCGCCCCGGTACCACACCGTCCCTCGCGCGGGCCGCACGAGACCCAGGACCGTCTTCATGGTCGTGGACTTCCCCGAGGCGTTCCCGCCCAGGAGGCAGACGATCTCTCCCTCGCGGATCTCGTAGTTGACCCGCTTGAGCACGTGGAGCTCCCCGTAGTAGGTGTCGACGTCCCTAAACTCGAGCAGCACCCGCCCGTCCGAGGTAGGCCCGGATGACGTCATCGTTGCGGCGCACCTCCTCGGCCGTCCCCTCGGCGATCTTCTCGCCGTAGTCCAGCACGGCCACCTTGTCGGCGATGTCGTTGACGACGTGGAGTTTGTGCTCGATGATGAGCACCGTCACGCCCAGGTCGCGGAGGCTCCGGATCTGGTCGGCCAGCTCCAGGGTTTCCGCGGGGTTCATGCCCGCCGTGGGTTCGTCGAGCAGCAGCAGCTGAGGGCGCGAGGCCAGGGCCCGGGCGATCTCCAGCCTCCGCCTGTTGGCGTAGGAGAGGCTGCTGGCTAGGTGGTGGGCGCGGGGGACCAGGCGGTTCCCGAAGATCCGGAGGACTTCCATGGCCCACTCCCGCGCGGCCTCCTCCTCCTCCCTCACCCGGGGCGGCCGGACGACGGCGCCCAGGGCGTTCGCCCGGGTCCGCACGTGGGTCCCGACCAGGACGTTTTCCAGCACCGTCATGCTATTGAACAGACGGAGCGTCTGGAAGGTCCGGGCGATGCCCCGCTCCACGACGGCGTGCGCCGGCAATCCGGTGATGTCCTCGCCCTTGAAGAAGACGCGCCCGCCGTCAGGGGCCTCCAGCCCGGTGACCAGGTTGAAAAAGGTGGTCTTGCCCGACCCGTTGGGCCCGATGAGGCCCACGATGGTGTGGGGCGGGATCACGAGGTCCACGTCGCGGACGGCCGTGATGCCCCCGAACCGCTTCCGGAGGCCCCGCACCTCCAGCACCGGCGTGTCGCCGGGAAGCTCGGGGGGACGCAGGGCGCTGAGGGCCACGCCGATCCCGCCGCGCGTGGGGACCGCGGCCTGCTCTTCCCGCGAGAGGGGAGGCTGGGGCCGGCTCGCGGGGATCAGCCCCTGCCTCCGGTACAGCATCATCACGACGAGGATGACCCCGAAGATCAGCTCGATCGCCTGGGCGAGCTCCACGTGCCGGAGCCAGGGACTGCCGATCAGTTGCCCGAGGACGTGGAGCCACTGGGTCAGGTCCTGGAGGAACCAGGACTGGAGGAGCTGGAGGAGGAGGGCCCCCACGACGACTCCGGGGACGCTCCCCATCCCGCCCAGCACGATCATCACCAGCAGCATGACGGACACGGGGAACATGAACATGTCGGGCGTGGCCGTCTGGAGTTTCGCCACGTAGAAGGTCCCCGTCGCGCCTCCGAAGGCCGCCCCCACGGCGAAGGCCAGGAGCTTGAGCCGCGTCCGGTTGACGCCCATGGCCCCCGCGGCCACCTCGTCCTCGCGGATGGCCATCCACGCCCGGCCGATGCGGGAGTCCTTGAGCCGGTAGCTGATGAAGACCAGGAGGGCCACGAGGACGACGCCCAGGTAGTAGTAGGGGGTGGCGTTCACCCCGAAGCTGTAGCCGAAGAGCTGCGGAGGGATCACGCCGTTGAGCCCCATGGCCCCGTTGGTGAGCGTGGGGGTGTTCCGGACCACGATGGGCACGATCTCCCCGAAGCCCAGCGTGACGATGGCCAGGTAGTCGCCCTTCAGGCGGAGCGTCGGCGCCCCGAAGAGGAGTCCGAAGAAGGCGGCCACGAGGGCGGAGCCCGGGAGCATGAGCCAGAAGGAGAAGTGGAACTGCACCACGTCGGGCGCCCCGGCCACGTGGAACCGGCTCACGAGCCCCAGCCACTGGAGAGGCTGCCAGGCAGGGCTCCACAGGGGGTGGACCTGGCCGGAGGCGACCATCCCGTAGACGTAGGCGCCGATGGCGAAGAAGGCCGCGTACCCGAGGTCCAACAGGCCGGCGAACCCCACGACGATGTTCAGCCCCAGGGCCAGGGCCGCGAAGGCGAGGGCGTTCGCGGCCGCATCGATGTCGCCCCCGTTCTGCACGATCAAGGGGAAGACGAGGGCCGCGGCCACAGCGCCGCCTATCCCGAGCCGCGTCCGCAGCTGCTCGGGGACGCGCTGGAGGGGACGCGCGAAGAGGGCCCCCGCCCCTCGGAGCCCGCCGGGGCGCGAGGGAGCGGCGGCGACGTCGGCATCCACGGACCGGGAGGGGGAGACGTCGTCAGCCATAGGCCCTTATGATTTCTGGGGCGCCGAGAGGCCCAGGAGCCCCGTGGGGCGGAACACGAGCACCGCGATGAGGATGGAGAAGATGATCACGTCCGTCCACCGGACCTGCAGGAGCTGCCCCCCCACCGACTCGATGAGGCCGATGATGAGCCCCCCGACCATCGCGCCCACGATGTTGCCGATGCCGCCGAGGACCGCGGCCGTGAAGGCGCGGAGGCCCGCCGTGTACCCGATGAGGAAGCTGGTGAAGTTATAGTAGAGGCCGAAGATGAGCCCCGCCGCCCCCGCCAGGGCCGAGCCGATGAAGAAGGTGAGCATGATGACGTGGTCGACCTCGACACCCATCATGCGCGCGGCCTCCTGGTCCTGGGCCGTCGCCCGCATGGCCTTCCCCAGCTTCGTCCGGCGGACGAAGAGGTGGAGGATCACCATGAGCCCCAGCGAGACGCCCCACAGCAGCACCTCGCGGAGCCGCAGGACCGCCTTGCCGATGTGCCACGCCATCGAGGGCATCGGGTTCGGGTAGTTCAGGGTGATGGCCCCTGTCGACAAGAGAATGATGTTGAAGAGGATGTAGGACACCCCGATGGTCGTGATCATCGCCGCCGTGCCCGGGACGTGCCGCATCGGCCGCAGGGCCGTCCGCTCGATGACGATCCCGAGGACCCCGCAGGCCAGCATGGTGATCCCGAAGGCCACGGCCAGCACCGAGGCGAGGGGCCACCCCGTGAGAATTCGAGACTGGCCCGAGAGCCCGAGGGCCTCCAGGACCCACATGGCGATGAACGAGCCCACCATGAAGACGTTGAAGTGAGCGAAGTTGATGAGCTCGATGATGCCGTACACCATGGTGAAGCCGAGCGCGAGCAGGGAGTACATCGCCCCGAGGCTCAGCCCGTTGATGACCTGCTGCAGGAGGATGTCCCGAAACGTCATGGGCGCATCGCACCTCCCCCCGGGAACGGCGGGGGAGCGGACCCCCTCGGTCCGCTCCCCCCGCCGGCGCCTCCCGGGGATCGCGCCATCTCACTCCTGGGGGGCGACCCCGATGTAGTGGTACTGGTGCAGCGGATCGTCGGGAGGGTACTCCTTGTTGAAGCGGATCTGGAAGACGCTGATGACCTTGTTCTTCAGGTCCCCGTTCTGGTCAAAGGAGATCTCGCCCTGGATCGTCTGGAGGTGGGTGGTCTGGATGGCGTCGCGGACGGTATGCCGGTTGACGGGCTTCCCGCTCGCCACGACCCGCTTGATGGCGTCGAAGATCACGAGCGCCGCATCGTAGGCCGTGAAGGAGTAGTCGTCGGGCTGCTTCCCCCAGCGCTTGACGAACCGCTTCACCAGGGGCTGCGCGGCGGGGTTCTCGGTGATGTGAGGCGCGGCGATCGTGCCGTACCACCCCTCGGCCGCGGGGAAGCCCGCACCCTTGAGGAAGGATCCGCCGACGACGCCATCACCGCCTCCCTTGATGACCTTGGGGATGACGTCGTAGGCCTGCTTGGCCAGCTTCGTGCCCGCCTGGGCGACGCCCCCGTAGTAGATGGCGTCGGGGTTCATCCCCTTGATCTTCGTGAGGATGGTGGTGTAGTCGGCCTCCTTGGGGTTCAGCTGGTCGTGCCCGAGGACCTTGATGCCCTTCTGCTGGGCCCGCTTCTCGAAGGCGTTCGCCATGCCGACGCCATAGGCCCCCGAGTCGTCCAGGATGTAGACGGACTTCACGTGGAGCTTCTCGGCGTAGAAGTTGGCCATGTTGGGACCCTGGTAGGCGTCGGTGGTGACCGTGCGGAAGTAGATGGCCTTCCCCTTGGGGCGGTACTGGGCGGCGAACTTGGGGTCCGTGATGTCCGGGTTGGTAGAGCTGGGGGTGATGGTGGCCAGGTCTCCCTCGCTGAGGATCGGCGCCATCGCCTTGCCGGATCCGCTCATCTGGGGGCCGATGTTGGCCACGACCCCGAGGTTGGCCACGAGCTTTCGGGCGTTGACCGCCGCCTGCGCCGGATCGTACTGGCCCGCGGTGGCCGTCCCGTTGTCCAAGATGATGGGCTCGATTCGGTACCCCGCGACGCCTCCTTTGGCGTTGGCCTCTTCAATGGCCAGCAGGGCGCCGTCCTTGATGAGCTCCGCGTCCTCCGCATCAGCCCCCGTGAGGGGCAACGTGATGCCGACGTAGAGGACCTTGGTCGGTGCGGCCTGCGTCCCCGGCACGCCCCCCATCGTGAGGAGGACGGCGACAAGGCACAGGCTCACAACTCCTGCCACCAGGCCGACACGCACGGATGCAGTCCCTCTCTTCATAGACGCCTCCCCTCCGCCCGAGGTGGGTCTCCCCACCCCGGAGTGCGTTGCGGCTAGATTCCCCCTGGCTCCTTTGGGCTCCTCTCCCCGTCCCCCCGCGCGTCGGGCCGGACCCCCGCCCAGTCAGTCGCGGGGAGTGAAGATAGGCCAGGAACGCACGTTCGGCCGTTCCCTTCGGCCGAGGACAAAATGAAAAAGTCCGCCCGCGAGGCGGACTGGGCCTTTCGGCGCACGACCGGGACCCTTCGCGAGGGCCCGTGCCGCGGCCGCTGCTTCCAGCACCCTCCCTACCATAAGGATTCTCCTCCGTCAACTCCCTCCTGCGCCGTCAGGGGTCTGATGCCGTTGCATCACCGCACGCCGCTTCCTATAATGGGGGACGCGTGACCCGTCGCGCGATCGCAGTTCACTCCTAGCTCCCAAGGAGGAGAGGAATGCGGACGATCCGCCAGATCGCGGCCCTCGGAGTGGGGGCTGCCCTCGTCGCCGCCGTGGGCCTGTACGTCGGTGCCGCCGCCACCAAGGCCGCCTTCACCCTCGTTGCGGGGCAGACTCCGGCGAACGGCGGCCTCAACTTCAACGGGGCCGACAAGGGGCACCTGGTCGTCACGGTCCCGGTCGGGGCCCAGGTGGAGATCACCCTCGTCAACAAGGGGGACCTCCCCCACAGCATCCAGATCATCCCCTACACCAAAACGCTCCCCGGGAGCGCCGAGCCGCGCCCGGCCTTCCCCGGGGCGGAGACGCCCAACCCCCAGACCGGCATCACCAAGGGCCAGACGGCCGTGGCCCGGTTCACGGCCACCAAGCCCGGGAAGTACCTCCTCATCTGCGGGTTCCCCGGCCACGCCCTGCTGGGGATGTACGGGATCTTCGACGTGGTGCCCCAGGCGTCCGCAAAGCCGAGCCTCACCATCACCAAGTAGGGATCGGAAGCCGAGGGACCGAAGACGGTCCGAGGGCGGGTCTTCTCGCCCGAGGCGCAGAGGTTTTTAAGGAGAGTGGGCTGGAGGGTCGCAAGCGATGGAGCAGCACATGGACCGCGATGAGCGCCGGGCGGGCGCGTGGACGGGAGGCCTGATCCTCCTCATCCTGCTGGCCTCGGTCGCGTCCTTCCTCGTCGCCACCCGGGCGTGGTGGCTCCAGCCGCTCGCCTCGGTCCAGGGCGTCGCCATCGACGAGATGTTCACCGCCATC